>Ga0210063_1000005_pt1 | contig 237746 bp, 239 predicted proteins | sample Muzzi_PWA_D1_FD_185529 | JGI IMG/M metagenome (GOLD analysis project Ga0210063, IMG submission 185529) | Wetland microbial communities from San Francisco Bay, California, USA, that impact long-term carbon sequestration - Muzzi_PWA_D1 (SPAdes) | ecosystem: Environmental > Aquatic > Marine >... | reverse complement strand
CTGCAGGAGGCCGCTCAGACCGAGCCGATCCCCCTCAAGACGATCCTCGGCGGCGAGCAAGGGCGTGAGGGAACGGGGCGCTCAGGGCAAGACAGGCGTTAGCTGGAGCGAAGCAGATACCCCGCACGTCTGTTCGTCTGAGTAGACTCGGTTGCAGTGGCTGCCTCTGAGCGGATCGTCATCTCTGGTGCGCGTGAGCACAACCTGAAGGACATCGACGTCGAGCTGCCGCGCGATGCGCTGATCGTGATCACGGGGCTCTCGGGCTCGGGCAAGTCGAGCCTCGCCTTCGACACGATCTATGCCGAGGGCCAGCGCCGCTACGTCGAGTCGCTCTCGGCCTACGCGCGCCAGTTCCTCGGCCTGATGGAGAAGCCCGACGTCGACTCGATCGAGGGGCTCTCGCCGGCGATCTCGATCGACCAGAAGACGACCTCGCGCAACCCGCGCTCGACCGTCGGCACCGTGACCGAGATCTACGACTACCTGCGCCTGCTCTGGGCGCGGATCGGGGTCCCGCACTGCCCCGAGTGCGGCGCCGAGATCACCGGCCAGACCCAGGAGCAGATCGTCGACCGGCTGATGACGCTCGAGGACGGGGCCAAGTTCATGGTCATGGCGCCGGTCGTGCGCGGGCGCAAAGGCGAGTACGGCAAGTTGCTCGAGCAGATGCGGCTCGAGGGCTACTCGCGGGTCAAGGTCAACGGCGAGCTGCGCCGCCTCGACGAGGAGATCGTGCTCGACAAGAAGTACAAACACGACGTCGCCGTGGTCGTCGACCGGCTGGTGATGAAGCCCGACCTGCGCCGCCGCCTTTCCGAGTCGGTCGAGGCCGCCGCCGGGCTGGCCGCCGGGCTGGTCGAAGTCGAGCCGGTCGACGACTCGGCCGAGACGATGCTTTTCAGCGAGCAGTTCGCCTGCCTCGAGTGCGGCACCTCGATCCCCGAGCTGGAGCCGCGGATCTTCTCCTTCAACTCGCCCCACGGCGCCTGCGACCGCTGCCACGGGCTCGGCTTCCAGCGCGTGATCGACCCCGAGCTGGTCGTCCCCGACCCGACCCTCACGCTCGGCGAGGGGGCGCTGCAACCGTGGAACCGCGGCATCAGCGCCTACTGGAAGCGGCTGATCGCGGCGGTCGCCGAGGAGTACGACGTCGATCTCGAGAAGCCCTGGTCGAAGCTGAAGAAGAAGGAGAAGGAGATCTTCCTCTACGGCACCGGCGGCGACCGCCACCAGGTCACCTACACCAACCGCTTCGGCCGCCGCCGCTCCTACAAGGTGCGCTTCGAGGGCATCGTCAACAACCTGCAGCGGCGCTACGAGGAGACCGACTCGGAGAACAGCCGCGACCGGATCGAGAGCTACATGGCCGAGCAGCCCTGCCCGGCCTGCGAGGGCGCCCGGCTGCGCCCGGAGAGCCTCGCGGTCACCGTCGGCGGCCAAAGCATCGCCGAGTACACCGACCTCTCCGCCCGCGCCGCCAGCGCCTGGATCGAGGCGCTCGAGCTGACCGAGACCGAGCGCGCGATCGCGCGCCTGATCGTGCGCGAGATCTCCGAACGGCTCGCCTTCCTCGAGAACGTCGGCATCGGCTACCTCTCGCTGGCCCGCTCGGCCCGCTCGCTCTCGGGCGGCGAGGCGCAGCGGATCCGCCTCGCGACGCAGATCGGCTCCAGCCTGGTCGGCGTGATGTACGTGCTCGACGAGCCCTCGATCGGGCTGCACCAGCGCGACAACGAAAAGCTGATCGGCACGCTCGACCGCCTGCGCGACCTCGGTAACACGGTGATCGTGGTCGAGCACGACGAGGGCACGATGCTCGCCGCCGACCACCTCGTCGACCTCGGCCCCGGCGCCGGCGAGCACGGCGGCCACGTGATCTCGGCCGGCACGCCGCCGCAGGTGGCCAAGGACCCGGCCTCGCTGACGGGCCAGTACCTCTCCGGCAAGAAAGCGATCGCGGTGCCTGCCGAGCGACGCGAGCCGCGCGGGGCGCTCGCGGTGCGCGGCGCCCGCGAACACAACCTCAAGAGCATCGACGTGGCGATCCCGCTCGGCGTCTTCTGCTGCGTCACCGGGGTCTCCGGCTCGGGCAAGTCGACCCTGGTCAACGAGACCCTGCACCACGCGGTCGCCAACCGCCTGCACCAGGCGAAGCTGCGCCCCGGCGCTCACGACGGGATCGACGGGCTCAGCCAGATCGACAAGATCATCAACATCGATCAGTCGCCGATCGGGCGCACGCCGCGCTCCAACCCGGCGACCTACACCGGCTTCTTCGACCACATCCGCCAGCTCTTCACCCACACCCAGGAGGCGCGGGCGCGCGGCTACAAGCCCGGCCGCTTCAGCTTCAACGTCAAAGGCGGCCGCTGCGAGGTCTGCCGCGGCGACGGCCAGATCAAGATCGAGATGCACTTCCTGCCTGACGTCTACGTGCCCTGCGAGCAGTGCCACGGCAGGCGCTACAACCGCGAGACGCTCGAGGTCCGCTTCAAGGGCAAGAGCATCGCCGACGTGCTCGAGATGTCGGTCGAGGAGGCGGTCGGGTTCTTCGAGAACGTGCCCAAGATCGCCCGCCGCCTGCGCACCCTGCACGATGTCGGCCTCGACTACATCCGCCTCGGCCAGGCGGCGACGACGCTCTCCGGCGGTGAGGCGCAGCGGATCAAGCTGGCGACCGAGCTCTCCAAAGTCGCCACCGGCGACACCCTCTACATCCTCGACGAGCCGACCACCGGCCTGCACTTCGCCGACGTGCAGCGCCTGCTCGACGTGCTCGGCCGCCTGGTCGAGGCCGGTAACACGGTGGTCGTGATCGAGCACAACCTCGACGTGATCAAGACCGCCGACCGGCTGATCGACCTCGGCCCCGACGGCGGCGAAGAGGGCGGCGAGGTCATCGCCACCGGCACCCCCGAGGAGGTCGCCGCGGTCGAGGCCTCCCACACCGGCCGCTTCCTCGCCGAGCTGGTCGAGCCCTCAGCGGACCAGCAGCGCGGCGCCGATCGCGCCGCCCAGGTCGCCTAGCTCGGCGACCTGCATCTTCGGGGGGTCGTCGTCGACGAAGAGGTGCTTGTGCATCTCCTTGCCCAGGTCGTCCATGAAGCGGTCGCCGAAGCGGACGCCGAGGCCGCCGCCGATCACAACCGCTTCGACGTCGAGCAGGTTGACGGCGGAGGCGATCCCCGTGCCGAGGTAGCGGATCGCGCGGCGCAGCAGACTCTCGGTCAGGGCGTCTCCATCGCGCAGGGCGTGCTCCCAGACCGAGCTGGTCAGCCGGTCTTTGCCGCGCTTCTTCATCACGTGGAAGAGGTCGGTCTCGACCCCCTCGGCGAGGTCGCGGCGGGCCTTGGCCTCCATCGCCGCACGGCCGGCGTATGCCTCCATGCAGCCGCGCCGGCCGCAGGGGCAGCGGGCGCCGTTGCGCTTGACGACCATGTGGCCGATCTCGGCAGCGGCGCCGCGGCCGAGCCAGGGCTTGCCGTCAAGCACGATGCCGCCGCCGACCCCGGTTCCCCACCAGACGCCGAGCAGTGAGTCGAGGCCGCGCCCGGCGCCGAGCGCGTACTCGCCTTCGACCGCGACCTGGACGTCGTTGCCGATCCGCACTTCGCAGCCGAGCGCCTTCGCCAGCGTCTCGCCGAGCGGGAAGCTTCCCTCCCAACCGGGCAGGTTGCGGGCGCCGGAGACGACACCCGTCTTGCCGTCGGCGTCGCCGGGCGAGCCGACACCGACTCCGCCCAGGTCCTCCGTCTTGACCCCGGCGGCCGCAGCCGCCTCGCGCAGCGCGTCCTCCATCGCCGCGGCGACGTCGGCGGGGCCGCCCTCGGTCGGCGTCGGCGCGCGCGCTTCGCCGTGCACGTCGCCCTCTCCGTCGACGACGACAGTCTGGATCTTCGTGCCCCCGAGGTCGATTCCACCGCGCAGATCGCTCACGCACGTCAGTCTATGCAGCCGATGAGCGGAGGCTGGCGACTCTGGTGGAGCAAGCGGCGCTGGTACGAGCGCAACCGGCGGCCGTTGCGGCGCCTGCGCCTGGCCCGGCACGCCGCCCGCGGCGAGTTCTTCATCCGCAAGCCGGTCGAGGGCGAGCTGCTGGAGGCGCTCGACGAGGGCCGGCTGACGATTGGCGCCGGCACCCTGCTCGAGCCGGGCTGCTGGCTGACGCTGGCGCCCGAGGCGACGATCGCGATCGGCGAGGGCTGCTTCCTCAACCGCAACACGATGCTCGCCGCCTACGAGCGGATCGAGATCGGCGCCCACACGATGTTCGCCAACGGCTGCTTCGTCGGCGACGGCGAGCACCGCTTCGACGACCCGGACACGCCGGTCACCTGGCAGGGCTTCAGCAGCGACGGCCCGGTCAAGATCGGCGCCAACTGCTGGTTCGGGGTCAACTGCGTCGTCACCAGCGGGGTCGAGATCGGCGAGCGCTGCGTGATCGGCGCCAACTCGGTCGTCACCGAGGACATCCCCGCCGGCTCGATCGCCGCCGGCGCCCCGGCCCGTGTGATCCGTGCGATCGAGTTCCGCCGCTGAGGGACGTGCCTCAAGTTCGGTGCCCATATGGGTACATAAGTTGAGGCACGTCTCGGGGGCTGCCTATACTTGTAGCTCGGCCGTGACCCCGAAGGGCATGGACCAGGATGAGCCCCGTACTGACTGAGCAACCGCACGCAATAAACGGCGTGAACTTCGTCCGCGCGAAGGACGAGTTGCGCGCGACCCTGGCCGCGGCGCGCCGCGAAGGCCGCTCGGTCGGCCTCGTGCCGACGATGGGCTACCTGCACGAGGGGCACCTCTCGCTGCTGCGTGCCGCCCGCGACGAGTGCGACCTGGTCGTGATGAGCCTCTTCGTCAACCCGACCCAGTTCGGCCCCGGCGAGGACCTCGACCGCTATCCCCGCGACGAGGCGCGCGACGCCGAGCTCGCCGCCGAGGCGGGCGTCGACCTGATCTACGCGCCGCCGGTCGAGCAGGTCTACCCGGACGGCTTTGCAACCACGGTCTCGGTCGACGGCAGCCTCACCGAGGTCCTCTGCGGCGACTCCGCCCGGCGCGGCCCGGAGCACTTCCACGGCGTCGCCACGGTCGTCGCCAAGCTGCTGGGCAGCGTCCAGCCCGACGTCGCCTACTTCGGGCGCAAGGACGCCCAGCAGGTCGCCGTCATCCGCCGCATGGTCCGCGACCTCGACATCCCGGCGCGGATCGAGGCGCTGCCGATCGTGCGCGAGGCCGACGGCCTGGCGATGAGCTCGCGCAACGCCTACCTGGGCGACGAGGACCGCACCAAGGCGACGGCGCTCTATCGCGCGCTCGCCGCGGTCGAGCGGGTCGCCCGGGAAGAGTCGCTGGCGGTCGGGCTGGCCGCCGGGCGGCGCGAGCTGGAGCGGGCGGGAATCGAGCCCGAATACCTCGAGGCCCGCGATCCCGAGAGCTTGGAGGAGGTCGCCGAGCTGGACGGGCGGCAGGTGCTGGTGGCGGTCGCGGCCCGAGTCGGCCCGGCCCGCCTGATCGACAACATCGAACTGGAGGCGTGATGCAGAGGCAGATGCTCAAGTCCAAGATCCACCGCGCGACGGTGACCGATTGCGACGTCGACTACATCGGCAGCATCACGGTCGACACCGAGCTGATGGCGCAAGCCGACCTGATCACCAACGAGCAGGTCCACGTCTGGGACATCGACAACGGCGCCCGCTTCGTCACCTACGTGATCGACGGCGAGCCGGGCTCGGGCACGATGCAGGTCAACGGCGCCGCCGCCCACCTGACCCGCCCCGGCCACACGATCATCGTCGCCTCCTTCGGCGCCTACGACGAGAGCGACCTCGAGGCCTACTCGCCGGTCGTCGTCCACGTCGACGACGACAACGCCTCGATCGCCGTCGACAGCCACCCCGAGGTGCTGCTCACCCCGGAGGCCGTGGCGTGAGCGCCGCCGAGCGCAAGCCGGTGAGCCTGCCCCGCCTGGCCGAGATGAAGGCCGCGGGCGAGCCGATCGTGATGGTCACCGCCTACGACTACCCCTCGGCCTGCGTCGCCGAGGAGGCCGGCGTCGACCTCGTCCTCGTCGGCGACACGGCGGCGATGGTCGTGCTCGGCTACCCCGGCACCGAGACCGTCTCGATGGACGAGATGGTCATGCTCGGCAAGGCCGTGCGCCGCGGCATCGAGACGCCGCTGATGGTCGGCGACATGCCGATGGGCAGCTACGAGGCGAGCAACGAGCTCGCCGTGCAGAGCGCCCAGCGCCTGGTCAAGGAGACCGGCTGCCAGGTGGTCAAGCTGGAGGCGGGGGGGACCTCGGTCGAGCGCGCCCGGGCGATCGTCCGCGCCGGGATCCCGGTGATGGGGCACGTCGGGCTGACCCCGCAGACGGCGACCGCGCTCGGCGGCTACAAGACCCAGGGCAAGACCGCGCAGGGCGCGATCCAGCTGCTCGAGGACGCGCTGGCGCTGCAGTCGGTCGGCTGCTTCGCGGTCGTCTTCGAGGCGGTGCCCGCGGCGATCGCCGCGGAGATCGCCGCCAAGCTTGAGATCCCCGCGATCGGGATCGGCGCCGGCGGCGCCACCGCCGGCCAGGTGCTCGTCTACCACGACCTGCTCGGGATCACCACCGGGCGCTCGCCCAAGTTCGTCAAGCGCTACGCGGAGATCCACGCGGCGATGGTCGAGGGCGTCGCCGGCTACGCCGAGGACGTGCGCAGCGGGCGCTTCCCCGAGCCGGAGCACACCTACGCGGTCGAGCCCGAAGAGCTGACCGCCTTCCGCCTCTACATGGAGCAGAAGGACGGCCTCGGCTCGCAGCAGGCCTGGGAGTGGGAGCCGCTGCCGTAGGCGCGTTGGAGTTTTGCCGTGCTGGGGCACGTTAAAAGTCCACAGCGCGGTAACTAGCATTGGCGTCGTGACCGTCGAGGAGCGCCGGGAGAAGCTGGTCGAGCTGTACAGGGACGTCCAGGGCTGCACCAAGTGCCCCCTGCACGAGACCCGGACCAAGGCCGTGTTCGGGGCGGGCGACGCCGACGCCGACGTGATGTTCGTCGGCGAGGCGCCGGGGGCCGAAGAGGACCGCCAGGGGCTGCCTTTCGTCGGCCGCGCCGGACAGCTGCTCAACCAGCTGCTGGAAGGGATCGGCCTCTCACGCGAGGACGTCTTCATCGCCAACGTGCTGAAGAGCCGCCCGCCCGGAAACCGCGACCCCCAGCCGGGCGAGATCGAGGCCTGCCGCCCCTACCTGTTCGAGCAGGTGCGGCTGATCGAGCCGCGCGTCCTCTGCACCCTGGGCAACTTCGCGACCAAGCTGCTGAGCGGCAACCCGACCGGGATCACCCGGGTGCGGGGGACGCCGCAGCTGCACGAGCTCGGCGGTCGCCCGGTCTTCCTGTTGCCGCTCTTCCACCCGGCCGCGGCGCTGCGCACGCCGGCCGTGAAGGAGGCGCTGCGGGCCGACATCGAGCTGCTGCCGGGGCTGCTCGAGGGGCCGCCGCCCGGCGCCCCGCAGCGGACCGAGAGCGGCTCCGCGGCGGAGACCGAAGCCGTCGGCGCGAGGATCGCGGCCGGGCTCGGCCCGGGCGACGTGGTCGTGATCGCGGGCGAGCTCGGCGCCGGCAAGACGACGCTGATCCGCGGCGCCTGCCGGGCGCTCGGCGTGACCGGGCCGGTCACCTCGCCGACCTTCACGATCGGCCAGCGCTACAGCGGGCGGCTGCCGGTCTCCCATCTCGACCTCTACCGGCTCGAGGGCATCGACGACGAGGACCCGGCGCTGCTCGACGACTACCTCGACTCGGGCTCCGTGGCTTTCGTCGAGTGGCCGGCCGTCGCGGAGCCGGAGCTCTCGGGCCGGCGCACGATCGAGGTGCGGCTGACCCATCTCGGCGGCGACAGGCGCCGGATCGAGGTCGGCAGCGCATCGGCGGCCGGATAGGCGTGTTTCGGGAACAGATGCTCCCTGTAGCATCGCCGACCACGCACGCAATCGAAGGAGGGCCGGGGCTGTGAAGGGACTGAAGACGCTGATGGCGATCGGGCTGGGAATTGCGCTGCTGGTCAGCGCGGCTCCTGCGACCGCCCAGGGCGCCGCGTTCAGGCACTACGTCGCCTGCGGTTTCTCGCAGAAGGCGAAGCCTTCCCACCTCTGCCAGAAGCCGCGCAAGAAGGGTGCCTTCTTCCGCTCCAAGGTCGGTCACCGGTGCGTCGGCCCCGACGGCAAGACGATCCGCTGCGTCTACTACACGGTCTGCGTCAAGTTCCCGACCAAGAAAAACCTCTGCGCGCCCAAGCAGCAGGCGAAAACGGGCACGCTCTATGTCAACGAAATCTCCTCCAAGATCCCGGGGCGCCACCGCGTGACCTGGTTCGTCGAGGGCAAGAGGGTCGGCGTGTTCAACTTCTACGTTCCGCCGAAGAGCGGCAAGAAGAGCCAGAAGCGGCGCGGGAAGTAGCGCCGCGCTGACCGTCGTCGGCTTCGACACCGCGACCGACGACACCGCAGTCGCCGCGCTGCGCGGGGGCGAGGTCCTGCACGAGGCGACGATCGGCCTCGCCGAGCGGGGCGGGCCGCAACACACCACGGCGCTGCTCGGCGAGGTCGAGCGGGCCGCCGCCGCGGCCGGCGGCTGGGACGGGGTCGAGCGGATCGCGGTGGGCATCGGCCCCGGCACCTTCACCGGGCTGCGCGTCGGCATCGCCACCGCGCGCGCCCTGGCGCTCAGCCGCGGCCTGCCGCTGAGCGGTATCGGCACGCTCGACGCGCTGGCGGCGGGACTGGCCGAGGCGGCCGGCGGCCGTCCCTGCCTGACCGTGCTCGATGCTCGCCGCGGCGAGGTCGCGGCGGCGCTCTACGCGGTCGGGGGCGGGCGGCTCTGGGGCCCGGAGCTGAGCGCGCCCGAGCAGCTCGCGGCGCGCCTGGGGGATCTGCCGGAGACCGCTCTGTGCGGCGGATCGGGCGCGGTACGATTCCGGCAGCAGCTGACCGGTCGAGCGGTCGAGATCCCGGATGACGCCGACCCCGTGCACCGCATCGCCGCGCGCCACGTATGCGTGCTGGCCGCAGCGGGCACGGGCGAGGACGAGTCCGCTTCCGTCGCCCCGATCTACCTCAGACCCCCCGATGCGGAACGGTGGCGTGAGCGAGACTCTCTCCAAGCAGCCGAGTGAGGTGAGCGGCGACCCGCCGGTACGGCGGCTCGCCTACAGCGACCTGCCCTCGGTCGTCTCGATCGAGCGCCGCTCCTTCCCCTCGCCCTGGTCGCTGGCGATGTTCGTGCTCGAGCTCTCCAAGCCCTCGGGGATCTGCCTCGCGGCGACAGAGGGCGAGGAGCTGCTCGGCTACCTGGTCTGCTCGCGCTACGACCGCGTCTGGCACCTGATGAATGTCGCCATCGCGCCCGAGCGCCGCCGGCGCGGCATCGCCAGCCGGCTGATCGCGCAGTTGATCGCCGAGACCGGCGGCGCGCTGCCGCTGACGCTCGAGGTGCGGGTCTCCAACCGCGACGCGATCGCGATGTACGAGAAGCTCGGCTTCCGCTCCGCCGGGGTGCGGCCGCGCTATTACCAGGACAACGGCGAGGACGCCCTGATCATGTGGCTGGACTGAGCGCCGCCGATGATCCTCGCGATCGAGACCTCCTGCGACGACACCTGCGCCGCCGTCGTCGACGGCGCCGAGATCCTCGCCAGCACGATCTCCTCCCAGGACGAGGCACACGCCAAGTTCGGCGGGATCGTGCCCGAGGTCGCCTCGCGCCACCACCTCGAGCTGACCGTGCCCGTGGTCGAGTCGGCCCTGGACGAGGCGGGGGTGACGCTGGACGAGATCGACGCCGTCGCCGTCACCGCCGGGCCCGGCCTGATCGGGGCGCTGCTGGTCGGCCTCAGCACGGCGAAGGCGATCGCGGCGCCGCGCCGGCTGCCGCTGATCCCGGTCGACCACCTGCAGGGCCACGTCGCCGCCAACTTCCTCGCCCCGGAGCCGCTCGAGCCGCCCTTCCTCTGCCTGCTCGCCAGCGGCGGCCACACGCTGCTCGCGGGCGTCCGCGACCACAGCGGGCACGAGGTGCTCGGCCAGACGCTCGACGACGCCGCCGGCGAGGCCTTCGACAAGGTCGCCCGCCTGCTCGGGCTCGGCTTTCCGGGCGGCCCGGCGCTACAGAAGCTCGCCGAGGGGGGCGACGCGGGAGCGTTCGAGCTGCCGGTGGCGATGGCGCGCGACCCCGGGCTCGACTTCAGCTTCAGCGGCCTGAAGACGGCGATGGTCTACCTCGCTCGCGACCTCGGCGAGGAGGGCGTGCGCGAGCGCCGTGCCGACCTCGCCGCGAGCTTCCAGGCGGCCGCGGTCGGCCAGCTGACGTCGAAACTGAAGCGGGCGCTGAAGCGCGGCGAGTGGGAGTCCGTGGCACTGGGCGGCGGTGTCGCCGCCAACGGGCCGCTGCGCGAGGCGGTGACGGCGCTCTGCGAGGAGCGCGGCCTGCGGCTGAAGCTGGTGCCGCTGCGGCTCTGCACCGACAACGCCGCGATGATCGCCTCGGCGGCGCGCTACGCGGCGCCGTTGCCCTACCCGGAGTACCTCTCCTACGACGCCTTTCCCAGCAACCGCCTGCCTGTTCCCGCGACGTGAGCGCCCAGCTCGTCCTCTATACCCGGCCCGGCTGCCACCTCTGCGAGCAGGCGCTCGAAGAGCTGGTCGAGCTGCACCGCGAGGGCTACGAGTTCGAGCTGCACGAGGTCGACATCGACAGCGACGACGGGCTGCTGCGGGCGATGCTCGAGCGGATCCCGGTGCTGGAGCTGAACGGCGAGACAATCTCCGAGCTGACGCTGGACCAAACCTCCGTTCGTGCGCGGCTCGATACTGTGGGGGCCGATGATCGATCCGGCAGTGGAGGAGCTCGCGGTGCCAGGTGGGCTGATCGGCGACGGTGAGCGCCTCTCGCTCGGCGTCGCCGCGCGCCTCTCGCGCTACCTGCAGGTGCTGACGCAGGCGCGCAAGATGGGCCACGAGACGATCTCCTCGCAGGAACTGTCCGAATACACGCACATCAACCCGACGCAGATCCGCCGCGACCTCTCCGGCTTCGGCAAGTTCGGCAAGCGCGGCGTCGGCTACAAAGTCGACTCGCTGGTCGCCGAGATCCGCAAGATCCTGCGCACCTCGGGCCAGCACAACATCGCCCTCTTCGGCGCCGGCAACCTCGGCCAGGCGATCGCCAGCTCCGACATCTTCGCCGACCACGGCTTCGAGGTCGTCGCGATGTTCGACATCGACCCGTCGGTGGTCGGCACACAGGTCGGCAGCCTGCAGGTGCGCGACTTCGGCGACCTCGAGGCGGTCGTCTCCGAGCAGGAGATCGTCGTCGGCGTGCTCGCCGTGCCCCCGGCCGCGGCGCAGGCCGTCGCCGACCGCCTGGTCGAGGCCGGGGTGAGGATCATCTTCAACTACTCCGAGCAGCTGCTGCAGGTGCCGCCGGAAGTCACCGTGCACACCTCCAGTCCCGCGGTCGACCTGCTCTACGCGCTCTACTTCTACCTGACCTGAGAAGGAGCGAGAACTTGCCTCTGGACCTCGACCTGGCTCGGGAGAGATTCGAGTCCTCGACCGACTTCACGATCGGGCTCGAGGAGGAGTTCGCGATCCTCGACCCGGCGACGCTCGAGCTCGAGCATCGCTTCGAGGACCTCTACGCCGCCTGCCAGAAGGACGACGTCCTGGCCGGATCCGCCGCGGGCGAGCTGATCGCCTCCGAGATCGAGATCCGCTCGGGCCGTTCGGAGAGCTTCGCCCTCGCGGTCGAGGCCCAGCGCGAGCACCGCGACAGGCTGTTCGAGCTGGCCGCGGGGATGGGGCTCGCCCTGGGCGCGATGGGGACCCACCCCTGGGCCGACTACCGCGACCAGCGGATCATCGACACCCCGCACTACAACCGCCTGCGCGAAGAACTCGGCTACGTCGCCCAGCGCAACAACACCTGGAGCCTGCACGTGCACATGGGGGTGCGCGGCGCCGACCGCGCGATCGCCGTCTGCGACTGGCTGCGCGAGCTGCTGCCGCTGCTGCTCGCCGTCTCCGCCAACTCGCCCTTCCTCGACCGCCGCGACAGCGGCCTGCACACGGTCCGCACCGAGACCTTCACCCGCACCTTCCCCCGCTGCGGCGTGCCCAGCCCGTTCGTCGACTGGCGCCGCTACGCCGAGTTCGTCGCGACGCTGCAGCGGACCGGCACCGTGGTCGAGTCGACGCAGCTGTGGTGGAGCGTGCGCCCGCACCACGAATTCGGCACGGTCGAGGTGCGGATCTGCGACGCGCAGACGCGCGGCGAGGAGTCCTTCGGCCTCGCCGGCCTGATCGCCGCCTGCATCGCCCAGACCGCGCTCGACTACGACGAGCGCGGCTACGGCGAGCCGCTCGCCGACCGCGAGATCGAGGAGAACCTCTGGCGCGCGATCCGCCACGGGATGAGCGGCCGGCAGATCGACTTCCGCCGCGGCGCGGAGGTCGAGGCGCGGGCGGCGCTCGACGGCCTGCTCGAGTGGACCGCCCCGGCGCGGGCGGCGCTGGGCATCGAGGCGCGCCTGCCGGAGCGCAACGGCGCCGAGCGCGCACGGGCGGCGCTGAGCGCCGGAAACTCGATCGAGGACATCTACCGCGAGGCCGTGGAGGAGACGCAGCGCACCTATCCGCATGCCCTTATAGACTCCCGCGCCGTTTAAACCGACGGAGGAATCAACTTGACCAGTTTCTTGACCGACTACGGAGTCGTCGTCGCGCTCGTATGCGCCGGGGCGGCTGTTCTCTACGGATTGATCATCACGCAGCGCCTGCTCGCGAAGTCGCCGGGCAACGAGCGCATGCAGGAGATCTCAGGCGCCGTGCAGGAAGGCGCCAAGGCCTATCTCAACCGCCAGTACGCGATCATCGCCGCGGTTGCGGTGCCGATCGCCGTGCTGCTGCTCGTGCTGCAGAACTGGCAGACCGCGGTCGGCTTCGTGATCGGCGGGGTCTTCTCGGGCGCCGCCGGGTTCATCGGCATGAACCTCTCGGTGCGGGCCAACGCGCGCGTTGCCGAGGCGGCCCGCGGCGGCGTCCCGCCGGCGCTCGACGTCGCCTTCAAGGGCGGCTCGGTGACCGGCATGCTCGTCGTCGGCCTCGCCCTGCTCGGCGTCGCCGGCTACTACGGCATCCTCGTCGCCACCGGCGAGAGCGACAAGCACGCGGTCGACGCGCTCGTCGGCCTCGGCTTCGGCGGCTCGCTGATCTCCGTCTTCGCCCGGCTCGGCGGCGGCATCTTCACCAAGGCCGCCGACGTCGGCGCCGACCTCGTCGGCAAGGTCGAGGCGGGGATCCCCGAGGACGATCCCCGTAACCCGGCCGTGATCGCCGACAACGTCGGCGACAACGTCGGCGACTGCGCCGGCATGGCCGCCGACCTGTTCGAGACCTACGTCGTCACCTCGGTCGCGGTGATGTTGCTCGGCGTCCTCACCTTCACCGGCGCCGGCGGCGAATTCCTGCGTGAGGTCGCGATCTACCCGCTGGTGATCGGCGGCGTCGCGATCATCGCCTCGATCATCGGGGCGCTCACCGTGCGGACCAAAACCGACCGGGTCGAGGGCGCGCTCTACACCGGCGTGATCATCTCCGGCGTCCTCTCGATCGCGGCCTTCTACCCGATCACCGAGTGGATGATGAGCGAGCCGGTGCGGCTCGGCCTCAGCACCGCCGCAGACGCGGTCAGCGTCACCGACCTCTGGCTCTGCGCAGTGATCGGCGTCGCCGTCACGGCGCTGCTTTTTGTCATCACCGAATTCTATACGGCGACCCGCTTCCGGCCGGTGAAGACGATCGCGCAGGCCTCGGAGACCGGCCACGCGACGAACATCATCCAGGGGCTCGCACAGGGCTTCCAGTCGACCGCCGCACCGGCGCTGGTGATCGCCCTGGCGATCCTCGCCGCCAACGAGCTGGCGGGCATCTACGGCATCGGCGTCGCCGTGATGGCGCAGCTCTCGCTCTGCGGCCTGATCGTCGCCCTGGACGCATTCGGGCCGATCACCGACAACGCCGGCGGCATCGCCGAGATGGCGGAGCTGCCCGAGGAGGTCCGCAACGTCACCGACCCGCTCGACGCGGTCGGCAACACGACCAAGGCGGTCACCAAGGGTTACGCGATCGGCTCCGCCGCGCTCGCCGCGCTGGTGCTGTTCGCCGCCTTCAAGAGCGAGCTGGGGGACGAGGCGCCGGCAGGGTTCGATCTCAACTCCCTGTTCAACCTCTCCTCACCCGAGGTGCTGATCGGGCTGATCGTCGGCGGGATGATGGTCTACCTCTTCTCCGCCCTGGCGATCGAGGCGGTCGGCCGCGCCGGCGGCCAGGTCGTCGAACAGGTGCGCGAGCAGTTCCGCGAACACCCGGGGATCATGGAGGGGACCGAAAAGCCGGACTACGCCAAAACGGTCAGCATCGTCACCCTGGCGGCGCAGAAAGAGATGATCCTGCCCGCGCTGATCCCGATCCTCGTCCCGGTCGTGGTCGGCCTGCTCAGCGTCGACGCGCTCGGCGGCCTCTTGATCGGCGTCATCGTCGTCGGCCTCTTCGCGGCGATCTCGATGACCGCCGGCGGCGGCGCCTGGGACAACGCCAAGAAGCTGATCGAGGACGGCGCCCACGGGGGCAAAGGCTCGATGGCGCACGAAGCCTCGGTGACCGGCGACACGGTCGGCGATCCCTACAAGGACACGGCTGGGCCGGCGATCAACCCGATGATCAAGGTTGCGAACATCGTCGCGATTTTGATCATCCCCATAGTTCACTTCTAAGCAGCGGTGCGGGGGAGGGGGCGAGTGTGCCCCTCCCCCGAAGGCCGTCGCGCAGCTGGGGCGCTGGTGGGGGTGCGGTGCGTGGTTCCTGAGCCTTCGTGGGAGGGACACCCCGCCCCTCTCCGCGCTCGCTGGGCTAGGGTCGCGTTGTGAGCGAGGATTTCGTCAACATCGCCGACTTCGAGCGGGCTGCTGCGGCGAAGCTCGAGGAGGGGGTTGCGGGGTATTTCTTTGGTGGGGCGGGGGATGAGCTGACGCTTGCCGAGAACGTGGCGGCTTGGCGGGGGTGGCGGTTGCGGCCGCGGGCTCTGGCCGGGCTGGATGCGTGGGACACGCGGGCGGAGGTGTTGGGCGGTGAGGTATCGATGCCGGTGCTGGTCGCTCCGGTCGCCTACCAGGGGCTGGTCGATCCGGAGGGCGAGGCGGCGATGGCGCGGGCGGCGGCGGCGGAGGGGACCGTGATGTGCCTCTCGACCCTGGCGACTATGCGGCCGGGGCGGGTCGCCGAGGCGGCGCCGGGTGGGCGGCACTGGTTCCAGCTCTACTGCTTCGAGGACGAGGGCGTGACCGGGGCGCTGGTCGAGGAGGCCGTCGGCTGCGGCTACGAGGCGATCGTCGTCACCGTCGACGCGCCGCGCGGCGGCAACCGCGAGCGCGACCGGCGCACCGGCTTTGCGATCCCCGCGGAGATCGGCGTGCCCAGCGTCGAAGCGGCGCTCGGCTCCGGCCGCGCGGTGACGATCGAGGAGACCTTCGGCCTGATGAAGGCGTCGCTCTCCTGGGCCGACTTCGCCGAGCTCGCCGCCGATTGCCGCGTGCCCGTCCTGGTCAAGGGCGTGGTCACGGCCGAGGACGCGGCGCTTGCGGTCGAGCACGGCGCCGCCGGGATCGTCGTCTCCAACCACGGCGGCCGCCAGCTCGATCGCTGCGTCGCCACCGCCGAGGCGCTGCCCGAGGTCGTCGACGCGGTCGGCGGACGGGCGCCGGTGCTGGTCGACGGCGGCATCCGCCGCGGCGTCGACATCGCGATCGCGCTGGCGCTGGGCGCCGACGCGGTCCTCGTCGGCCGGCCGGCGCTCTGGGGCCTCGCCGTCGGCGGCGAGGCGGGCGCCCGCCAGGTGCTGGGGATGCTGCGGGCGGAGCTCGAGCTGACCCTGGCGCTATGCGGCTGCGCCTCGCCCGCCGAGCTCGGCCGCACGCACCTGCGGCGGGCACCGGCGGCCTCCGTATATTCGGCTTGAGAGATGGCTGAGCGACACCCACGCGAGGAGGCGCTGCGGCGCGTGCACGGGGTCGGGGCGCTGTTCTCGACCGCCTACGGCAACGTCGGCTCCTCGATCTACTACGCGCTCGGCGTCGTCGCCGTCTTCGCCCTGGGGATGACGCCGGTCGTCTTCCTGATCTCCGGCCTGATCTTCATCTGCACCGCCGTCACCTACGCCGAGGCGACCGTGATGTACCCGGAGGCGGGCGGCTCCTCGAGCTTCGCCCGCCACGCCTTCAACGAGCTGGTCAGCTTCTTCGCCGCCTGGGGGCAGGTGCTCAACTACGTGATCACGGTCGCGATCTCGGCCTTCTTCGTGCCCCACTACCTGGCCGTCTTCTGGGAGCCGCTCGAAAGCAATCCCGCCGACATCATCGGTGGCATCCTGCTGATCGCGCTGCTGATCGGCGTCAACGTGATCGGCAGCAAGGAGTCGGCGCGGCTCAACATCGTGCTTGCGATCGCCGACCTGGCGACCCAGGTGATCCTCGTCTCGATCGGCCTCGCGCTCGTCTTCCAGCCCGACATCCTGGTCGGCAACGTCGAGCTCGGGGTGGCGCCGAGCTGGGGCAACTTCGCCCTCGCGATCGCCGTCGGGATGATCGCCTACACGGGCATCGAGACCCTCTCCAACATGTCCGAGGAGGCACGCGACGCGCCGCGCACGGTGCCGAAAGCGATCGGGCTGGTCGTCGCCGCCGTGCTCGTGCTCTTCCTCTTGATCCCGATGGTCGCGCTCTCGGCGATGCCGGTGACGGTCGAGGCGGGCCAGTACACGACCGAGCTGGCGACGACCTACGCCGAAAACCCGATGCTGGGAATAGTCGACAACCTCGGCCTTGCGCAGGGGATCACCGACGTGCTGCGCATATACGTGGGGCTGCTTGCGGCGATCATCCTCGTGATCGCGACCAACGCCGGCCTGATCGGCCTCTCGCGGCTGACCTTCTCGATGGGCCAGTACCGGCAGCTGCCGGAGGCGATCCGCGCGATCCACCCGCGCTTCCAGACGCCATGGGTCGCGATCGTCCTCTTCGGCGCGATCTCGGCCGCCGCCCTGATCCCGGGCGAGACCGAGCTGCTGGCGACGATGTACGCGTTCGGCGCGATGCTCTCGTTCACCGTCGCCCACGTCGCGGTGATCCGGCTGCGCAGCCGCTACCCCGACGCCGAGGGCCGCACCTACAGGCCGCGGGGGAACGTGCGCCTGTTCGGCTTCGACTGGCCGCTGACGGCCGTGTTCGGCGGCCTCGGTACCTTCGCCGCCTGGATCGTGGTGATGGCGCTGAACACGCGCACGCTGATCATCGGCTCGCTCTGGATGGCGGTGGGGATGGTCATCTACCTGCTCTACCGCCGCAGCCAGGGCCTCGGCATGAGGCAGACGGTCAAAGTCGTCACCCCCGAGCCGCTGGGGGTCGAGGAGATCGAGTACCGCAGCGTCCTGCTCGCCTTCTCCGACGGCGAGCCGTTCTCCGAGGAGATGGTCGCGACCGCGATCAAGCTCGCCTCCAAACGACGCCGCGGGATCCACGTCCACTCGATGCTGACCGTGCCCACGCACCTGCCGCTCGACGCCGAGCTGCGCGAGCGCGAAGGCGAGGCGCTGAGCAAGATCGAGCAGGCGAAGCTGATCGGCGGCCAGCGGGTCACCGGTCACGTCGCCCGTGTGCGGCCGGGACAGGCGGGCTACTCGATCGCCGGTGAGGCGACGGAGATCGATGCCGCAGCGGTCGTCGTCGGGCTGCGCTTCCGCGACGGCACGCCGCTCTACGACAAGACCCTGCAGACCGTGCTCGGCGAGCGGCCGTGCCGGGTGATCGTCGTCTCCAATCCAGTCGTAGAATCGCGCCCGTGGACTCCCGACGGATCTACCGCGGCGCCGTCGTCCTCCTCTCGATCGTCTTCGTCGCCATAGGCGTAGCGATCCTCTTCAGCACCCTCACCCACGGCGGCGGCCCGCTCGCCATGGGCACCTTCCTCGGCATCGCCTTCGTCGGCGTGGGGATTCTCCGTCTCTGGTCGACTGGCCTCTTCCGATGAGTGAGCCCGAGGGCAAACGTCCCTCCAGGCTCGAGCCCATGCTGCGCCGCGGAGTGGGCGTCCCCGGCCTGTTCATCGCCGTCTACTCGAGCATCGGCTTCTCGATCTACTTCGCGCTCGGGGTCGTCGCCGACCGCGGGCTCGGCCTGACGCCGCTGATCTTCCTCGCCGCCGGGCTGCTCTTCGCGCTGACCACGCTGACCTACGCCGAGGGCGCCTCGATGCTGCGCGAACGCGGCGGCTCCTCGAGCTTCGCCCGCCACGGCTTCAACGAGCTGATCGCCTTCATCGCCGGCTGGGCGATCCTGATCGACTACCTGATCATCGTCGCGATGGCGGCGATCTCGGTCCCGCACTACCTCGAACCGATCACGCCCGACCTCTCGCTGCAGCGGCGTGAGGTCGGCGTCGCCGCGGTCGTGATCGTCGCCGCCTGCCTGCTCAACGCGTTCAACATCACCGGCAGGGGGAGGGAGCGGCCGCTGGCGCTGCTGGCGCTCGCCGACATCGCCCTGCAGGTGGCGGTGATCGCGGTCGGCGCGGTCGTCATCTTCCACCCCGAGCGGCTGACCGACCAGATCCACCTCTTCACCGACCCGACTCTGAGCGACGCGATCTACGCCGCGGTCGTCGCGATGATCGCCTACGCCGGGATCGAGGCCGCCTCCGATCTCGCTCCCGACCTCGACGTGCGCCGGCGCGACCTGCGCCGGATCGTCTCGCTGGGCGCGGTGACGGTGCCGATCGGCTACGCGCTGATGGCGGCGATCGCATTGATGGCGGTGCCCGTGGTCGCCGGCCCGGGCGGCCCCGAGACGGCGCTGGCCGGCGAGTACGTCGAGGCGCCGATCCTCGGCGTCGTCTCCGCCTACGACCCGGCCTGGCTCGCCGACGCGATGCGCTGGGTCGTCGCCGTGGTCGCCGCGCCGGTCCTCTTCTGGGCGACGGCGACGGCGATGCTCGGTGTCTCGCGCCACATCTACACGCTGGCGATCAACCGCCAGATCCCCAGCTGGCTGGGCAAGCTCGACGCCCGCCACGCGACGCCGCAGGTCGCGATCGCGATCTCCGGCCTGGTCGCGATCGGCCTCGTCGTCCCGGTCGACGTCAAGCTGCTGGCGGGGATCTACGCCTTCGGCGCGACCCTGGCGATCACGATCGCCCACTTCTCGATCCTGCGCCTGCGCGTCACCCAGCCCGACCGGCAGCGGCCCTTCCGCGTGCCCTGGGATGTGAGCTGGCGCGGCGCGCAGATCCCGATTCCGGCGCTCTTCGCCGGCGTCGTCAGCGCCCTCGCCTTCCTCAGCGTGCTCGTCTACCACGACACGGCGCGCTGGGTCGGCGGCGGCTGGATGATCTTCGGGCTCGTCGCCTACGTCGTCTACCGCAAGGGGGTCGAGGGCACCTCGCTGACCCGCCGCGTCTCGGTCACCGAGCGGGCGCTGACCAAGCAGGTTGCCGAGATCGAGTACGCCAACATCCTCGTGCCGGTCTTCGGCACCGAGCTCGACGACGACATCGTCGGCACCGCGGGGCGGCTCGCTGCGGCCGCTCGCGACGACGAGGGCGAGGGCGAGCCGCCCCGGGTGGCGCTCGTCTACGTCGCCGCGGTACCGCTGACCGAGTCGCTCGAGGGCGAGTTGCCGCCAGAGCGCGAGGAGGAAGCGCGGCGGGCGCTTGAGCGCGCCCGCGAAGTCGCCGAGGAGTACGACGGCGTGGCGGTCAGCACGGAGACGATCCGCGCCCGCAAGGTCGGCGCCGGGATCGTCGAGGCGGCGCGGCGCGAGGGGACCGAGGCGATCGTGATCGGCGGCGAGCCGCCGAGCAAGATCCGCGGCGGCGCCCGGATGGGCGGGGTCGGCGCCGCGAAGCCGGCCGAGATCGGCGCCGCGACCGAGTACGTGCTGACGAAAGCCCCCTGCCAGGTCCTGCTCACGGCGCCGCCCGAACAGCCTTAGTATCCGCGCCATGTTCATCCTGATCGTCGGTTGCGGCCGGGTCGGCTCCTCGCTCGCGCGCACGATGCTGAGCGAGGGCCACGAGGTCTCCTGCCTCGATGAGGACCCCGAGGCGCACACGCGGCTCGAGGTCGGCCTCGACCGCAGCTGGGAGGACCTCGGTGGCCGCTTCACCGTCGGCACCGGGCTCGAGACCGATGCCCTGCTCGCGGCCGGGATCGAGCAGGCCGACGCCTTCATCGCCGCCACCAACGGCGACAACACGAACATCGTCATCGCCCAGATCGCCCAGCGCCGCTACGAGGTGCCGAACGTGATCGCGCGCATCCTCGACCCGCTGCGGGCCGAGTGGTACAGCCAGCAGGGCCTGCACACGATCTGCCCGACCCGGGTCGCGATCGACATGCTCGAGAGCGCCGTGCGCGAAGGCGCCCCGCGCGAGGCCGCCTGATGTACATCATCGTCATCGGGGCCGGCAAGGTCGGCTGGAACCTCGCCCGCGAGCTGCTCGAAAAGAACCATGAGGTGACGGTGATCGAGAGCAACCGGCGCCGCTACCTGACCGTCGAGCAGGAGCTCGAGCACAACGTCACCTACGGCGACGCCTCCGAGCTCTGGGTGCTGGAGCGGGCCGGGATCCAGCGCGCCGACATGGTGATCGCGGTTACCGGCGACGACGAGGACAACATGCTGATCTGCCAGGTCGCGCGCGAGAAGTACGAGGTCGAGCGGATCATCGCCCGGGTCAACAACCCGCGCAACCGGCCGCACTTCGACCTGCTCGGGGTCAAGCCGTCGGTCTCGGCCACCGACCTGATCCTGCGCCTGCTCGAGCACGAGGTGCCCGAGTACGGCCTCGTCCACCTGCTCGACCTGCAAGAGGAGCAGCTCGAGATCATCGAGATGTTGCTCGGCCCGGATTCCGGGGTAACCGGGAGGCGTGTCGGCGACCTCTCGATGCCCGAAGGCAGCCTCTTGATCTCCGTGCTGCGCGACGGCAAGGGCTTCGTGCCCGGTCCCGAGACCGTGCTCGAGGCCGGCGACGAGGTTCTGGCCGTGCTCGACCCGGGTCGCGAGGAGGACATCAAGGAGCTCTTCGGCCCGGCCGTCGGCGGCAACGGGGCCGGCTGAGCGAATGGCCGACCGCGAGGTCGACTACCTGCTGATCGGTGGCGGCATGGCCTCCGCTCACTGCGCGGCGGAGCTGCGCAAGCGCGGCGCCGAGGGCTCGATCCTGCTCGCCGGCCGCGAGCCCGAGCCGCCCTACGAGCGGCCGCCGCTCTCCAAGGAGCACCTGCGCGGCGAGAGCTCGCGCGAGGACGCCCACGTCAATCCCGCCGGCTGGTACGAGGAGAACGGGGTCGAGCTGCTGACCGGGACGAACGTCATGTCGCTCGATCCCGAGGCGCGCACGGCGAAGCTGCAGGGCGGGGAGGAGGTCGGCTTCGGCAAGGCGCTGCTGGCCACCGGGGCGATGGTCAACATACTGCGGGTCGAGGGCGCCGGGAACGAGGGCATCCACTACCTGCGCGCCTTCGGCAACTCCGAGGCGATCCGCGCCGACGCCGAGGCGGCCGAGCGCGTCGTCCTGATCGGCGGCAGCTACATCGGCTGCGAGGTCGCCGCCTCGCTGACCGCGAAGGGCGTCGAGTGCACGATCGTGACGATGGAGGACGTAGCGCTCTCGCGGACCTTTGGCGAGGACGCCGGGCGCTGGTTCCAGGCCAGGCTCGAAGAGCACGGCGTGACCTTCCACGGCGGCGAGGAGCTCGAGGCCTTCGAGGGCGACGGCCGGGTCAAGGCTGTGCTGACCAAGAGCGGCAGGGCGATCGAGTGCGACGCGGTCGTGGTCGGCGCCGGCGTGCGGCCCGACGCGATGCTCGCCCAGCGCGCCGGGCTCGAGGTCGACGACGGCATCGTCTGCGACTCGAAGCTGGCGACTTCGGCCGAGGGCATCTACGCGGCCGGCGACTGCTGCTCCTACGAGAGCGTCGTCCACGGTCGCCGGATCCGGGTCGAGCACTGGGACGTGGCGATGCAGCAGGGCATGCACGTCGCCGCCAACATGCTCGGCGAGGAGCGCGACTACGACGTCGTCCCGTACTTCTTCAGCGACCTCGCCGACTGGGCCAGCCTCGAGTACGTCGGCCCGGCGGCGGAGTGGGACGAGGAGATCTGGCGCGGCGACCGCGACAGCGGCGAGTTCTCGGTCTGGTACCTGAAGGACGGCCGCGTCGCCGGCGCGCTCAGCGTCGAGCGCTCCGAAGACCTGGCCGAGGCAAGGCGCCTGCTCGCCGACCGCGTCGACATCTCCGCCGCCCGCGAGCAGCTAGCCGACCCCGGCAGCGACCTGGGCAAGATTTCCTAGCCGGGCTCGCCGCGCGCCCGATCCACGCGGCTGGATATCCTCAGAGGCAGTTCGTTGCGCCCTGGTGTAATTGGCAACACGCCAGCCTCTGGAGCTGGAATTTGGGGTTCGAGTCCCTGGGGCGCAGTAAAAGCCCTGCGTAGGCCCGTCTAGTCGCTCTGCTACCTTCGCCGCTTGATGAGGAGGCTCGGGTTCTCATGCGGCGCGCTTGTGCTCTTCGCTCTGGTGCTGGCCGGTTGCGGCGGCGGCGATGACGATTCCTCGACCGCGGCGGCGACGACCGAAGCGACCGAAGCCGCGAGCCTGACCAAGGAAGAGCTGGTCGCGCAGGGAGATGCGATCTGCGCCGAGGTCAACGCCGCGGTCGGCACCGTCGGCTCGACCAGCTCCGACGCCGCCGGGCAGGCGCAGCAGGTCGCCGGGCTCTACGGCGGCATGGCCGAACGGCTGAAAGGGCTCGGCGCGCCCAGCGACGAAAGCGCCGGCTACGCCGAATTCATCGCCGCCGCGGAAGCGCTCTCGCAGGCCGAGGACAACGTCAAACTGGCCGCCGAACGCGAAGAAGGGGAAGCCGAAGCCGAATCGGAAGCCTCCTCGGCGCTGAGCGCCTTCCAGTCGGCGGCGAGCGAGTTCGGCCTCGAAGAGTGCGCGGAAGCGCCCGCGGCGCCGACGCCGGGCGGCTCCGGGTCGGGCGAAGAATCCTCCGGTGGCGAAACCGGGGGGATCGAAGAAGGCGGCGAAGAAGTCGCGCCCGAAGAAGCCGAACCGGCGCCCGAAGAAGTGCAGCCGCCGCCCGAAACCGGTGGCGGCGTCGGCGGCGGCGGAACCGAAGGCGGCGGCTCAAGCGGCGGCTCAAGCGGCGGCATCGGTCCCGGCTGAGTTCTGCCAGGCGCCGTAGAGGCGCGAGTAGGGTCCGCCGGCCTCAATCAGTTCGTCGTGGGTGCCGGCCTCGGCGATGCGGCCCTGCTCGAGCACGGCGATCTTGCCGGCGCGGCGGATCGTCGAGAGGCGGTGGGCGATGACGATCGCCGTGCGCCCGGCGAGCAGCCGCTCAAGCCCCTGCTCGATCGTGCGCTCGGTGCGCACGTCGACGTTCGAGGTCGCCTCGTCGAGGATCAGGATGCGCGGCTCGGCGAGCAGCGCGCGGGCGAAGGCGACGAGTTGGCGCTGGCCGGCGGAGAGCTGCACGCCACGCTCGCCGACCTCGGTCTCGATGCCCTCGGGCAGGGCGGCGATGAAGGCAGTCGCGCCGACCGCCGCGGCCGCCGCTTCGATCTCCTCCAGGCTCGCCTCCGGACGCCCGAAGGCGATGTTCTCGCGCACGCTGCCCGAGAAGAGGAAGCCCTCTTGGGGGACGATCCCGAGCTGGCGCCGCAGCGCCTGCTGGCGCACCTCGCGCAGGTCGTGCCCGTCGACGGCGACGGCGCCCCGCTGCGGGTCGTAGAAGCGCGCGACCAGCTTCGCCAGGGTCGACTTGCCCGCCCCGGTCGCGCCGACCAGGGCGAGCGTCTGCCCCGGCGGCACGTGCAGGTCGATCTCGCGCAGCGCCCACTCCTCGCCGGAGTAGGCGAACCAGACGCCGTCCATCTCGATCTCGCCGCGCAGCGACCCGGGGTCGATCGCGCTTGGCGCGTCGATCATGTCGGGCTCGGTGTCGAGCAGCTCGAAGATCTTGTCGAGGGCCGCCATCCCCTGTTGGTAGGTCGTGTAGAGCTGTGAGAGCTGCTGGATCGGGTCGAAGAAGACCTGCAGGTAGCCGATGAAGGCGACGATCGTGCCGATCTGGATCGCGCCCTCGATCGACTGCGCGCCGCCGTAGAGGATGATCGCCGCGGTCCCGGCTGCGGCGAGCAGTTCGATCGCCGGGAAGTAGGAGGCGTTGAGGAAGACCGTCTTCATGTTGGCCTCGCGGTTGGCCTCGTTGAGCTCGGTCATCGCCGCGGTGTGGCGCGGCTCCTGGCCGAAGCTGCGCACGACCCGGACCCCGCTCAGGGTCTCCTGCAGGTAGGCGGTGACGGCGGCGATCCGCTCGCGCGTTGCCCGATAGGCGCCGTGGGAGACGATGCGGAAGACGACGCTGGCGACGGCGACGAGCGGGAAGGTGAGGAAGGTGACCAGGGCCAGCTTGGCGTCGAGCAGGAGCATGATCGTGACCACCCCGATCAGGGTTAGCCCGCTGGAGAAGAGCGTGACGATGCCGCTGGTGACGAGCTGGTTCAGCGCCTCGATGTCGTTGGTCATGCGGCTGATCAGCACCCCCGGGCTGCGCCGGGTGAAGAACCCGATCGACATCGACTGCAGATGGGCGAAGACGCGCTCGCGCAGGTCCTGCAGGGCGCGGGTGCCGACCCAGCCGATCAGGTAGTTCTGGCAGAAGGTCGCGACCGCGTAGATCGCCGCCACCGCGAGGAAGGCGATCACGATCAGGGTCAGCGCCTCGCTGTCGCCGGGGACGATTCCGGCGTCGATCGCCTGGCCGGCGAGGTAGGGAGGGGCGAGGCCGGCGCCGGTCGCGGCCAGCATCGCGACGAAGGTCAGCGCGACCCGGACCCGGTAGGGGCGCAGCAGGGCGACCATCCAGCGCAGCTTGCGGCCGCGCTGGTCCTCGCCGCGGAGGATCCGCCACAGCGCCCTCACAGCTTCGCCAGCTCCTCGCGCTGCTCGAGATCGCGCTGCAGGAACACCGAGTCGGCGAGGCCGTGCTCGGCGATCTCACGGTAGAAGCCGCAGCCCTCGAGCAGCTGCTCGTGCGTGCCGTGGTCGACGATGCCGCCGTCGTCCATGACCACGACCTCGTCGGCGAGCGAGACGGTCGAGAGCCGGTGGGCGATGACGAAGGTCGTGCGGCCCGCCATCGCCTCGCGCAGGCCCGTCTTGATCGCCGCCTCGGTGGTCGCGTCGACCGAGGAGGTGGCGTCGTCGAGGATCAGGATGCGTGGGTCGGCGAGCAGCGCGCGGGCGATCGCGATGCGCTGCCGCTGGCCGCCGGAGAGGGTCATGCCGCGCTCGCCGACGAGCGTGTCGTAGCCGTCGGGCAGCGCGGCGACGAAGCCGTCGGCCTGGGCGCGCCGCGCCGCCGCTTCGATCTGCTCGCGGCTCGCCCGCGGATCGGCGTAGGCGATGTTCTCGGCGATCGAGGCGCTGAAGAGGAAGCTGTCGTCGCCGACGAAGGCGACCTCGGAGCGCAGCGAGACGAGGTCGACCGAGCGCACGTCGACGCCGTCGATCGAGATGCTGCCCGCGCTGGGGTCGTAGAGGCGCGCGATCAGCGCCACCAGGCTGGTCTTGCCCGAGCCGGAGGGACCGACGAGGGCGACCGTGCGCCCTGCCTCGACCTCGAGATCGATCCCGCGCAGCGCCGCATCGGAGTTTGACCGTGCTCCAGTACGGTCAAACTCCGATGCGCTCGCGCCGTAGCGCAGGCTCACGTCGTGCATCTCGACTCGCCCGCCGCCGGCCGGCAGCGGCGGCGCCTCGGGCGGGCTCTCGATCTGCGGCTCGCGGTCGAGGATCTCGAACAGGCGGTTGCCGGAGGCGATCGCCCGCTGGGCCATGCCGAGCGCCATGCCCAGCATCCGCATCGGCGCCGCCAGCATCACGACGTAGGTGTAGAAGGCGGTGAAGGCGCCGAGGCTGAGCTCACCGGCGATCACCTGGCGGCCACCGATCAGCAGCACGAGGGCGACGCCGATCTGCGGCAGCAGGCCGAGCAGGGGGGAGAAGAAGGCCTGCAGGCGGGTCGAGTAGATGCTCTGGTCGAAGACGCGGGCGACCGAGCGGCGGAAGCGACGCAGCTGGTGCTCCTCGCGGGCGAAGGCCTTGACGATGCGGACGCCGGAGACGTTCTCCTCGGCCTCGGCGGTCAGCTCGGCGAGCCGCTGCTGGACCTCCTGCACGGCGGGGCGCGAGACGCGGTTGTAACGGGAGGAGGTGTAGATGACGAACGGCGCCGGCAGCAGCGCGAGTAGCGCCAGCCAGGGCTCGAGGATCAGCATCACCGTGGTGGCGAGCACGATCGTCAGCAGGTTCTGGGTGATGAAGATCAGGCCGTAGCCGAGGAAGAAGCGGATCGACTGCAGGTCGACCGTTGCCCGCGACATCAGCTGCCCGGTCTGCTGGCCGTCGAAGAAGCCGAGCTCGAGCCGTTGCAGGTGGGCGTAGAAGAGCTGCCGTAGGTCGAACTCGACCGCGAGCGAGACCTTGCCGGCGACGACGCGGCGTACCAGCGTCAGCCCCAGGCGCAGAATGCCGGCGGCGACGATCGCCAGCGCCAGCGGCAGCAGGTCGGGCTGGTCCCCGGCCTGGATCGCGTTGACGGCGCGGCCGATCAGCCAAGGGATCGCCACCGTCATCCCCATCGCCGCCCAGGCGAAGACCAGCGAGCCCCAGAGCTGACGCCGATAGGGCCGCAGGAAGCCCATCAGGCGACGATAGGTCTGCATAGAGGTCACTATACAAAGTGAAGTAATGGAGAACCGACCGCCGCCTCCTCCGCTTCGCGTCTGGCGACGGCTATCAGTTGAAGACCGCGGCCTTGGCGCTGGTGACCCTGCCCGCCGGGCAGGGTTTCTGCTTGTGCCCGGGCGGCAGCAGGATCTGGAAGTTGGTCACCTCGTGGTAGGGCGTCGTCGCGCCGTTGTTGCGGGCGAGGGTGACGACGAGGCGGTAGAAGCCCGCGGGCAGCTCGCGGTAGTAGATCTCGGGCCGGGTCGCCGGCGAGTAACTGCCGCTGGAGCCGATCCGTTCGGCGAGCTCGCCGTTGGGGCCCGAGTAGCGGGGGAAGTCGAAGGAGGCGCCGACGAGGCGGCCGCGGCCGAGCGGGCTCTCCTCGGCGCGTTTGAGTTTGACCGGGTCGACGCAGTCCGGGACGCGGTTGAGTGCGAAGCGGATGTGCCCCTCGGCCAGCTGCGGTTCGCCGCCGAAGCGGCGCGGCGCCAGGCTGAAGTTGCCGACCTCGGTCTTGACCACGACCGAGCGATTGCTCTGGCGGGCGCCGTTGCGCGGCGAGACGATCTCGATGCTGGGTTCGCCTGGGAGGGACGCACGGCTCGAGCCGTCGTCCTCGCCGCTCGCCGGCCAGGCGAGGACGGCGACGAGGACGACCGCCGCCAAGGCTGCGAGGATGGCGATTCCGCGCCGCATTCGGACCCGAACATTACGCAGAGTCGGTGCGCGGCTCCGTCCCGATATGAGCCCAACGAGCGAACTCGCATACCGGATCGGCGCCGCTGCACGCCGCCCAGCCAGCTGGCTCCAGCTGCTCAAGTTCGGTCTGGTCGGTGGCTCCGGATACCTGATCAACCTCGCCGTCTTCGCCGCGCTCGCCGGCGCCCTCGGCGTACACCACATCGCCGCCGCGGTCGGAGCGTTCGGCGTGGCCCTGGCCAACAACTTCCTCTGGAACCGGCACTGGACCTTTGAGGCCGGTCACGGGCACCGCGGCTCTCAGGCGACTCGCTTCCTCACCGTCAGCCTCGGCGCTCTGCTGGTCAACCTCGCCGTGCTCGAAGCGCTGATCTCGGGCGCCTCGATGGGCGACCTCACCGCGCAGGCGATCGCGGTCGGCGTGGCGATGCCCTTCAACTTCCTCGGCAACAAGCTCTGGACGTTCGCCTGATTCGCATCGGTCCGTCCGAACGGAGCTGAGAGAGTGGCGTCCTCGTGGCTCGTCGTCGACCGTAGGGAGAGAACGTGGAGAGTGAAAATCGTCAGTCGTGGCTGCTGATCGCGATCGCAGGGTTGGGCCTGGTGCTCGGCGTGATCGCGCTGATCGTCGCCTTCAACGCGAAGAGCGCCAGCGACGATGCGGCCACCGGGAACTCGGTCGCCGAAGTCCAGACCGAACTCTCCAATCTGATCGACCGGCTGGGAATCGCGGAGAAGAGCCTAAAAGGGGAGCAGAAGGAACTGCAGGGAAAGACCGCCAAGGAGGCGCGCGAATCGCGCAGCACCGGCGAAAGCCTCTCGAAGCGGCTCGACTCGATCGAGCGCCGACTGAAGACGGTGGAATCGAACGAGCAGAGCAACGCCGCGCTGGCGAAACGCGTTGCCTCGCTCGAAGCTGAGGTGCGCTCGCTCGACTCCAGCGTCGCCACGCTCAACCAGCGGGTGACCAAGCTGACCAAGCGGGTCAATTCAGGCGCGCAGGCCTCCGGCGGCGAGTCGGCGCCGTAGGGCGGGGCGGATTCGGTGGCGGGGCGGCTTACCAGTCGCCCTCCAGCCAGCGCAGCAGGTCGGGTGCGATGCGGTCGAGGTCGGGCGAATCGGACGCCAGCTCGGTGGCGGCGAGCTGAATCGCCGCACCGAGTCCGAATGTCGCCCGCTCGGGGTCGCCGCCGAGCCAGCCCTCGAGCCGGGCCAGGCGGGCATGGTCTGCGCGCAATGCCTGCAGGGCTGAGCGGGCGGCGGTGGGATCGCTCTCGGCCTCTGCGATCGCCACCTCCAACCCGGCTCGGACTCGGTCGGCGGGCGCCGCCTCCTCGATGGCGGCCAGCGCCCGCTTAACAATGCCTTCGTCCAGTTGCCCTTCTTCGAGCAGGGCAGTTCTCGTACCCTCTCTCATGTTGGGACCTCCTCTTCAGGTCTCGGCCCGGCCCCGGGGTGTCGCAAGCACCGCCGGGGCCGCGTTTTCCTATTGCGAAATCACGCTAGGCCCGCGCCCGGACGGCGAGGCGCCAAATTACCTCCGATCGGCCACTTTTCCCACTTTTTTGACACAACCGACACTCTTTCGTGTGTCACTCGAATACTTCAAGAGCTTTGACTATAGGTTTCCAGCATAGGACCCCCGTGGTCTGCGGTCAACAGTAAGTGGCACACTGCGAACAGGATGAGCCGCGAGAAGCCGAGCTACGACCCCGGCCAGATCGAGCCGGAGCGCCAGGAGGCCTGGGCTGAGCAGAGCGCCTTCGAGACCCCGGCGCCGGCCTCTGGGCAGCCGGCCACCTACATCAAGCCGTCGAGCCCCTTCACCTCGGGCAATCTCCACATGGGCCACGTGCGCGACTACTCGATCGGCGACGCCTACGCCCGTTTCCGCCGCGCCCGCGGCGACGCCGTGCTCTTTGGCTTCGGCTTCGACGCCTTCGGCCTGCCGGCGGAGATGGCGGCGATCGAGCGCGGCACGCGCCCGGCCGAGTGGGTCGAGCGCTGCGGCGAGCGGATGCTTGGGCAGATGAAGCGCCTCGGCTTCTCGTTCGACTACGAGCGTGCCTTCTACAGCTCCGACGAGGACCAGTACCGCTGGTCGCAGTGGCTCTTCTTGACCCTGCACGAGGCGGGCATGGTCTACCGCGACGACGCCACGGTCGACTGGTGCGACACCTGCCAGACGACGTTGGCCGCGCTGCAGGTCGAGGACGGGCGCTGCTGGCGCTGCCACGAGAAGGTGCGCCTGATCCGCCGCCCGACCTGGTTCCTGCGGCTCTCGCCCCACCTGGAGGAGAACGACCGCAATCTCGCCGCGCTCGAGGACAGCGGCAAATGGGACGAGCTCTCGCTCAAGACCCAGCGCTACATCCTCGGTCGCAGCGACGGCGTCGAGCTCGACCTCGCCGGCACCGGGGGCGAGCTGCTCGAGGTCTTCACCCCGCACGGCGACGCGGTTGACGAGGCTCGCTTCGTGCTGCTCTCGCCGCGCCATCCCGAGGTCGAGCGCTGGGCCGCCGACGCCGCGGTCTCCGCCCAGCTCGACGAGCTGCGCTCGGGCGGCTGGGAGCGCAGCGCCCGCGACGCCGCCGCCGTGCCGGCGATCGACACCGGCGCCTCGATCGAGCTCGCCGGGGGCGGCAGCCTGCCGATCTTCATCTCGCCGATCGTCGACGCCCGCTACGGGCCGACCGCGGCGCTGGGCATCCCCTCGGTCGACGAGGCCGACGAGGCGCTTGCGGCCCGCCTGCCGCGGGTCGCGGAGCAGCCCTTCGGCGGCGGCTCGGCCGCCGGGCTGGAGCGGCGCCGAGCGACCCGCTACCGGGCCTACGACTTCTCGATTTCACGCCAGCGCTACTGGGGCACCCCGATCCCGGTGCTGCACTGCGAGGCGTGCGGCGTGGTCCCTGTTCCGATAGAGGACCTGCCGGTCGTGCTGCCGCGCGACGTCGAGCCGACCGGGGAAGGCAACCCGCTGGCCGAGCGGCCGGACTTCCTGCAGACGACCTGCCCGCGCTGCGACGGGCCGGCGCGGCGCGAGACCGACACGCTCGACTGCCACTTCGACGCCCTCTGGCTCTGGGTCCCGGCCGCGGTGCCGCCCGCCGATCGCGACGAGCAGATGTTCACCCACCCGGACCTGAAGCAGTGGCTGCCGTCCGAGCGGCTGGTCGCCGGTAACGACAGCGGCGGCTTCGTCTTCGACCAGCGTGTGGTGACCAAGGCGCTGCGCGAGATCGGCCCCTTCGACTTCCTCGCCGACGGCGAGCCCTTCGCCGGCTGCCTCTTCCACGAGATGGTGATCGCCGACGGGCGCAAGATGAGCAAGCACCTGGGCAACGTCGTCGACCCCGACGCGCTGGTCGCCGAGCACGGCGCCGACACCGTGCGGCTCGCCGTCCTCTACGCCGCCGGCCCGGCCAAGGCGCTCAACTGGACCGACGGCGCGCTGCGCTTCGCCGCCCGCTTCCTGCGCGGTCTCTGGGACTACACGCACAGCCGCATCGCCGCCGCGGGCGACGCGGTCGAGGACGCCGAGGCGGCCGCGGACACCGCCTTCATCCGCGAGCGGCTGGGCAAATGGTGCGACAACGGGATCGAGCGGATCACCGATGACCTCGAGCAGCTGCAGATGCACAAGGCGGTGCGCAACGTCACCCGCCTGCTGGAGCGGATCAAGGACTACGAGAAGCGTGTGAATCAGCGGCAGGGACAGCTCAGCCGCGAGGATCACGAGGCGCTGCTGGAGGCGCTCGTCCTGCTCTCCCGGGCACTCTCGCCCTTCGCGCCGCACGTCGCCGAGGAGCTGCTGATTGCGCTCGGTCGCGACCCATCTGTAGGATTTCCCGGTGGAGGAGAGGCTGCGGCCCTGCTCATTGGCCAGGAATAGTTGATCCATAACCGGGAAACTGCTATACAGCGCGACTCATGATCAGGCGTAGGCACAAGAAGCGTCGCAGGCGGTTCGCGAAGGCGGGCGCCCTACCCTCGGTGACGAGGAGTGTTGAGGGGCGATGAGCCTCTCGGCCGACCAGCGCACCCGCTCCTGCGCGACGGAGCTGGTCTGCCACGACTGTGGGATTCGACTTCCCCTTCTCGACACAACGTTCCGGTGCATGGGTTGCGGCCAGACCCTCGACATCGACTACGACTACGAGCTCGCTGCGAAGCGGATCTCCGAGCAGCCGATCGGCGCTCGCGAGCTCAACATCTGGCGCTTCGAGGAGCTGCTGCCGATCGTCGACGCCGGCGCCCAGCGCAGGGTCGGCCGCTACAGCGGCCGCACGCCGCTGATCCACGCCGACCGGCTCGGCGCCGAGCTCGGCCTGCGCAAGCTCTACCTCAAGGACGACAGCACGCAGCGGCCGAGCCTCTCCTACAAGGACCGGGTCGTCTCGATGGCGGTCGCCCGCCTGCTCGAGCTGGGCAAGGACGAGATCGGCTGCGTCTCGACCGGCAACGTCGGCACCGCGGTCTCCTCGCTCGCCGCCAAGGCGGGAGTTGCGGCCTACGTCTTCTACCCGAGCAACATGGAGCGCGGCAAGGCGCGCGCCTGCCGCGCGCTCGGCGCCGCCGTGATCCAGCTCGACGGCAACTACGACGAAGCCAACCGCGCCTGCCGCGAGCTGGCGCTGGCGACCGGCATGCAGTTCACCAACATCACCCTGCGCCCGTTCTACGCCGAGGGAGCGAAGACGGCCGCGTTCGAGGTCGTCGAGCAGCTCGAGTGGGACTCGCCGGATCACTTCGTCATCCCCGCCGCCGGCGGCACGCTGTCCTCGCGGGTGCACAAGGGCCTGAAGGAGATGGAGACGGTCGGCCTGGCGGAGACCGCGGCGACGAAGATCCACGTCGCCCAGGCCGAGGGCTGCAGCCCGATCGCCACCGCGTTGCTCGACGGCAGCGGCCAGATCGAGTCGCAGCGGCCGGACACGGCGGCGCACTCGATCGCGATCGGCGCGCCCGGCGACGGCCCGCTCGTGATCGAGGCGGTGACCTCGCGCGGCGGCACCGCGGCGACCGCCAGCGACGATGAGATCTTCGCTGCGATGGACCTGCTCGGCGCGACCGAGGGCATCCTCACCGAGCCCGCCGGCGGAGCCACGATCGCGGCCACGATCAAGCTCGCCAACGAGGGCAAGTTCGGCCCCGACGACACCGTCGTCGCGATCGTCAGCGGCAACGGCTACAAGACGCTCGACGAGCACCCCGACAAGTCCTGGCCCGAAATGGTCGCCCCCGAAGTCGAGCCGATGGAGCAGGTCCTGGCCGAACTCCGCCACACCGGCGCCGGCGCCGCGCTACCCGGCTGAACCCCGTCATCACAGGGGGCCTGCTGTGATCTATTATTAGGTCACTTGTCCTATCCTTAGGACACTATCATGGACGTCTCAAAGCCCTTTTCCGCCATATCTTCAAGCGTCGACACCGATGTGCTCGTGGTGCTGGCGGGCTCCACCAAGCCCCGCAGCGGCCGCGAGCTGGCACGCAGGGCGGGCCGCTCCAACACCGGCGTCCAGCATGTGCTTGACCGTATCGTTGAGCACGGATTGGTCTACCGCGAGGAGGTGGGTCGCACCTTCCTCTACGAGCTCAACCGCGATCACCTGCTGGCTCCGGTCGTCGAGCAGATGGCCGGAGCCCGGATCGAGTTGATTCGCCGGCTTCGCGAGGCGATAGGCGCCTGGAGGGCCCAACCGATCCACGCGTCGCTCTTCGGCAGCGCAGCTCGCGGCGATGGCGACACGAGCAGCGACATCGACCTTCTTATCGTCCGGCCCACTGGTCTCGCCCCCGACGACGTGACCTGGCGCGGCCAACTCGACGCACTCGCTGACTCGGTGCGCCGCTGGACCGGGAACAACGCCGGCATCGCGGAGGTCCCCGACGAGGAGGTTTCACGGCTGCGGAGCGACCGTCCACCCGTCGTGGAAGAGATCAGCAAGGACGCCGTCGACCTTGCCGGGGAAGACACGCGCAAACTCCTCAGGCGGTCCTGATGGCCCGCAGGCAAACACGGCTTCCTGCAAGGAGCTTGGGAAACGGTCCCGCTCCGAGGATCACCACGACGCCGAGCTGCTGCTCGATCAGATCACCCCCGGCGGTAAACGTGCGGCAAGCCAGCTGCGCCAGCTGATCGACATCAAGGACACCGCCCACTACGGCTTCATCGACGTCAGCGCAGCCCAGCTCAAACGATCCCTGCGCCAAGCCCAGCGCCTCGTCGAGTTCGCGGAAGAGGTTCTGCGTCGGTGAGCAACCGGCATGGCGGCGCTGACGACCGCAGTCTATTGTCTACCGTCTTGATCTACGCTCCGGCCATGACAGTGCGCATCGCCCTATTTGCAGTCCCGACGGCCGCGGTAGCCGGACTCGTGCTCTTGCTGAACGGCCTGGATGCCAGTGCAGGCATCGCAGTTGCCGCATTCGGTGTGGTTGCTGTCGCAACCGGCTCGGCGCTCGGCTACTTTGCCGATCGCCTCCCCGAGTTTTCTCAGGCTCGTCGCCCGCACCGCCTGGCGAGCATGCATCACGGCGACTGAGCATGGCCTCCGGGGCAATGCCCGCCGAGCCAGTCGGGCAGTCCGTCGCAGAATGCATCGAGAGCTCTCTCGCGGATACCGAGTTCAGAGCAGAGTACGAGCGCCTCCGGCCCTACGAGGAGCTTGCTCGGATCGTGATTACGCGCCGTGCCTCACTCGGCCTGACCCAGGCAGAGTTGGCGGCACGCATGGGCACACCGGTCTCGACGGTTTCGCGCATCGAGAGCGGCCAGCACGGCACCAGTCCACAGACCCTCAAGAAGCTGGGCGACGCGTTCGGCGGCCGCGCCGTCGTCGGCTTCGAGTTCGGCTCTGCCAAGCATCCCGAGCACGAACTCATTGCGTTGTAGAGTTATCGGCTGCGCCGCAAACGCGGAGAAAGCCACGTCGGTGGAGGGACTCGAACCCCGACACGCGGAGCTCGAATGCGTCTGCTTGATCGTCTCCAGCGAGTCGGCGCTCAGGAGCACGATGTAGAGCTTCGTCGCCAAGCCGGCGGCGCGCTCGGCCTGGGCGTAGGCAGCCAGGGCACGGTCGTAGTCGCTGCCGAAGTCCTCGACCTTGGTTTGGTCGCTCTCGGGGTCGTAGGTGACCAGGAACTGCTGGATCTCAAGTCCCGACACCTTCAGGCGGCCAGTAGGTAGCCCAGGGCCGAGGAAGACAATACGCCGCGCCATCTCGGGGTGATGCGGATTGGCGGATCGAGGGCGTGCGCGCCGATGGTCGCAAGTTTGTGGTCGTCTACGACAGAAGCAGAGAAATCCCTAGAGGCGCTTCGTCGCGCGGCAGGCCGATCTGCTCCCTCGGGCGCGGCGGCGCAGCAGGAGGCGGCGGTCGCGGCCCGCAAGCAACGGGAAGCCCTCCAGCGGAGAGCCGCCGAGGTCCAAGCGGAAAAAGTCCGGGCGCTTCGTGACGACTTCGCCAGGCTGGCAGGGATGACCGACAAGCAAGAGCGCGGCTATGCCTTTGAGCGCTTTCTGGCCGATCTGTTCAAGGCCTCAGACCTCGACTATCGCGGCTCTTACAAGGTGGGCGCTCAGCAAATAGACGGCGCCTTCAAGCATGGGGGGCGGGACTATCTGGTTGAGGCTCGCTGGCGGGAAGAACCTCCCGCTGCCAATGATCTCTTCACCTTCGCGATGAAGGCAACGGGCAAGCTCGACGGGACGCTGGGCTTGTTCATAACGATGGTCCCGCCGCGCGACGAAGTTCTTGTCGATGTGGCGAAGGCAAGCCGGAACGTTCTCATCATGGACGGGGGCGACTTGGTGTTGATCCTTGAGGGTCGGCTAACTAACGCTGCCGGAAGCCTTGGAGTTCAAGCGCAGGCGTGCCGCGCAGGAGGGCATTCTCTTTTCAAGCCTTGCCCAAGCTCACCTGGTCTAATCCGTTCCGACGGATCGGCCCGCCGTGCCTAGGCCAAGACCACGCCGAAGCGATCATCGAAGCAGTTCCGGTCCTCAACGGCGACCGCTTGCGAGAAGCGACTCGCGGTGACGGTGAAGTGGTCGAGGAAGCCGACGTTGCCGAGCAGGACCAGGCCGAAGCTGTGCCAGCCATCGACGAAACCGACCGGCGCTTCCCAATCGCGCTGTGCGCCGGAATTGTCATGGTGGTGCAGGCGCAGGGTCACGGTCTTGTAGCGAGCGGTGATCGTTCGCCCGCCGACCGCGTGCAGTTCTTCGCCCTCGTTGTCGGCTAGGTCGAGACCAAGCTCGTCCGCCAGGAGGTCGCTTGCGAGAATCGCGTCGGCCCCCGTGTCGATCAGCCCCTCAAGCTCTGGCGTCGATGCGTTGTCAGCGGCGAGCGAGACAGGCACGAAGGGCCGAAACACGGGCTGCCCCAAGCGCGTCTGCTGAGGGTCCTCCCGGTAGGGATAGGGCCAGGGGGGCCTGTCAGCCAAGGCCGACGTAGATCGGCTCGTCCGCGTAAGGAACCCGCCCGCCGACGACGACGTGGTCCAGCTTGCGGGCCTTGTCCAGCACGACTTTCAAGTTCTCGTCGGCGATCACGATCTGGCCCGTACGGGTGTCGGTCGCCACGTACTTACCCTCGTAGCCCTTGAAATCGGTGCGGGTGGGTTTCACGCAGCTGATGATACCCGCTGCCCCAGCGGGTCTTTCAGGGCTGGACCCTTGCCACTTCCCTTGCCACCCCCTGCCAGATCGGCCGCTTCTGACCTCGGAACGCGGCGCATTCCGCTCTGTGCTGCCATGCCGGAGGAGGGACTCGAACCCCCGACACGCGGATTATGATTCCGCTGCTCTAACCAGCTGAGCTACTCCGGCCGGGGCGGGGATGCTAGCGGGGGTTGCGGCACCGGCGGGCCGGGCTTGGAACATGCGGTTAGCCTGTCCGCTGTGATGAGCAGCGCGCTCGACAGGGCGGTGATGACGCTGATCCGGGACTGCCTCGAGCTCAGCCCCGGGGAAGAGATGCTCGTGATCTGCAACCCGATCACGGAAGAGCTCGGCGCGCTGATGCGGATCAACGCCCAGGGCGAGGGCGCCGAAGCGACGCTGGCGGTGATCTCCGAGCGCGATTCGCATGCGGCCGAGCCGCCGCAGGCTGTCGCGGCGGCGATGCTCGCCGCCGACGCGATCGTGGCGCCGACGATCCAGTCGATCTCGCACACCGAAGCGCGTCGCGCCGCCAGCGAAGCGGGCGCCCGGGTGGCCTCGATGCCGGGTGTGACCGGCGAGATGCTCGCCCGGGTGATGGCCGCCGACCTGCGCCTGCTGCGCAAGCGCGGCGCCGCCGCGGGCCGGGCGCTGGGCGCGGGCGCCGAGGCGCGGATCACCTGCGCCAAGGGCTCCGACCTGCGGCTCGGGCTCGAGGACCGGACCGCGATCGTCGACGCCGGCGCGCTCAACACGCGCGCCGCCTTCGGCAACATCCCCTGCGGCGAGGCGTTCATCGCGCCGGTCGAGGGGACCGGGGAGGGGACTCTGGTCGTCGACGGCTCGATCGCCGCGATCGGCAAAGTCTCCGAGCCGGTCGAGCTGACCGTCCGCGAAGGGCACCTGACCGAAGCCGGTGGCGCCGAGGGCGCCCAGCTGCTGGAGCTGCTCAGCGAGCACGGGCCCGACGGGCTCAACGTGGCCGAGCTCGGAATCGGCACCAACGAAGCGGCGATGCTGACCGGCAACATCCTCGAGGACGAGAAGATCCTCGGCACCGCGCACGTCGCGTTCGGCGCCTCGGCGGCGATCGGCGGCACCGTGCAGGTGCCCGTCCACCTCGACTGCGTCGTGCTCGAGCCGACGGTCGAGATCGACGGCGCGCCGATCGTGCAGGCCGGCGAGCTGGTCGTCTGAGCAGTGGCCACGCCACTGCTCGCCGTCCCAAATGTCTCCGAGGGCCGTGACGCCACCGCGATCGGGGAGTTGGAACGGGCCTTCGGCGCCGGCGTCCACCTGCTCGATCGCCACAGCGACGCCGATCACAACCGGACCGTCTTCACGCTCGCCGGCGACACCGCAGCGCTGGTGGACGCGCTCGCGCGCGGCGCCGCCGCGGCGATCGAGTCGATCGCGATGGAGTCGCACGAAGGGGTCCATCCGGCGATCGGGGCGCTCGACGTCTGCCCGCTCGTCTGGACCGAGCCGGGTGGCCGGGAGGCGGCCCGCGCGGCGGCGATCGACGTCGCGGGCAGGATCGGCGAGCTCGGCGTGCCGGTCTTCCTCTACGGCGAGCTGGCCACCGGGCCCGAGCAGGTCGAGCGGGCCTACTTCCGCAACGGCGGCCTGGCCGAGCTCTGGCTGCGGATGGAGGGCGGCGAGCTGCGCCCCGACCGGGGGCCGTCGCTGCCGCACCGCAGCGCCGGCGCCACGCTGGTCACCGCGCGCCCGCCGCTCGGCGCCTTCAACGTCGAGCTCGACAGCGACGATCTCGACCTGGCGCGCTCGGTCGCGGCCGGGCTGCGCGAGTCCGGCGGCGGCCTGCCCGGCGTGCGCGCGGTCGGCCTGCCGCTCTCCACCGGCCGCGCCCAGGTCTCGACCAACGTGCACGACCCGCTCGCGGTCCCGCTCGGCGAGGTGGTCGAGCGGATTCGCGTGCTGGCGGCGCCGCTCGGCGCCCGCCCGGTCGAGGCGGAGCTGGTCGGCCTGATCCCGTCGGCGGCCCTCGCCGGCTACCCGGATGACGTGCAGATCAGGGACTTCGACCCGCTGCGGCGGACGATCGAGGGCCGGCTCGCCGCCCTGTCCTGAGCGCGCAGCCGATCGTTTAGATTGCGCGCATGGCCCAGACCAAGAAGAAGCGCCGTCGTAAGCACCGTGGAACCCAGGGCGGGCGGGTCGACCCGAGCCGCCGCAGCGGTCGCCCCCGCAACCGCGAGGAAGCGAAGGCCCGCGCCCGCGCCCGCGGCAAGGGCGGCTCGGCCCGCGCCGACACGCCGCCGACCTGGCGCAGCGCGATCATGCGCGGCGTGGTCGCGGCGGTCATCTTCACCGCCCTGCTGCTGCTGATCTTCAAACGCCCGGTCGGCTCGGCCCTCGGCCTCGGTGCGTTCATGCTCGTCTTCTACATCCCCGCCGGCTACTACATCGACTCGATGATGTGGCGGCGGCGCGAGCGGGCGCGAATCCGCGAACGGGAGCAGGGATGAGCCTCGACGTGCAGATGCTCACGGTCGGGCCGATCGCCGAGAACTGCTTCATCGTCCGCCGCGAGGGCTCCGGGCGCGGGCTGCTCGTCGATCCCGGCGAAGAGCCGGACCGCATCCTCGCCGCGATCGAGGAGATGGGGGTGAAGATCGAGGCGATCCTGATCACCCACTGCCACTTCGACCACATCGGCGCCGTCGCCCCGGTCGCGACCGTCACCGGCGCGCCGGTCTACTGCCCGGAGATCGAGCGGCCGCTGCTCGCCGACATCATGGCCTACGTGCCGGTGCCCGGAATCGGCCCGTTCGACAACTACGAGGCCGACGAGACGCTCAGCGGGGGGGAGACCCTGGAGCTGGCGGGGCTCGAGATCAACGTGATCTTCACCCCCGGCCACAGTCCGGGCCACGTCACCTACTCGATCCCCGCCGAGGAGGCGATGTTCTCCGGCGATGTCCTGTTCAAGGGCTCGGTCGGTCGGGTCGACCTGCCGGGCGGCGACGGCCCGACGCTGATGCGCTCGCTCCGCGAGCTGGTCGAGTCGCATCCGCCCGAGACCGGCGTCTACCCGGGCCACATGGAGGTCACCACACTCGGCGCCGAGCGCGCCACCAATCCCTTCCTCGCCGAGCTGGCGCGCTGAGCGCCGTCCCGCGCCGGTAAGGTCGCGCCCACGATGGCGAGCAATTACCAGGCCCCGCGCGGGACCTTCGACGTCCTTCCCGCCGACGGCCGAGTGCGGCGCAGGATCGAGGCGACGGCGGCGGCGATCTTCGCCCGCGCCGGCTACGAGCCGGTCGCGACGCCGGCCTTCGAGGACACCGAGCTGTTCGAGCGCGGCGTCGGCCGCTCGACCGACATCGTGCGCAAGGAGATGTTCACCTTCGAGGACAAGGGCGGGCGCAGCCTCACCCTGCGGCCGGAGGGCACGGCGCCGATCTGCCGCGCCTACCTCGAGCACGGCATGCACAAGCTGGCGCAGCCGGTGAAGCTCTCCTACGCCGGGCCCTTCTTCCGCCACGAGCGCCCGCAGGCCGGCCGCTTCCGCCAGTTCCACCAGCTCGGGCTGGAGGCGATCGGGACCGATTCGCCGCTCGCCGACGCCGAGGCGATCATGCTGCTCGCCGAGCTGCTCGCCGAGCTCGGCGTCCCGGGCGTGGAGCTGCGGCTGGGAAGCCTCGGCTCGCCCGCCGCGCGCTCCGCCTACCTCGAGGGCCTGAAGGCGCACCTGCGCGCGCATGAGGGCGAGCTCTCCGAGGACGTGCGCGAGCGGATCGAGATCAACCCGCTGCGCGCCTTCGACGCCGACGACGAGGGGACCCGGGCGGTGATGGCGAGCGCGCCGACGATCGTCGACCGCCTCGAGGGAGAGGACGCCGAGCACTTCGCCGCGGTGCGCGCGCTGCTCGACGCGGCGGGCGTCGCCTACACGATCGACCCGACGCTGGTGCGCGGCCTCGACTACTACACGCGGACGATCTTCTCCTTCGTCTGCTCGGAGCTGGGAGCACAGTCCGAGGTCGGCGGCGGCGGTCGCTACGACGGTCTGATCGAGCAGATGGGGGGACCACCGACGCCGGCGATCGGCTGGGCCGCCGGGATCGAGCGGATCATGCTGGCGCTCGGCGAGGACGAGGCCGAGCCGGAGCGGACGGTCTTCATCTCGCACGGCGCCGAGGACTCGGCCCGCGCGATCGTGCTGGCCGCGGAGCTGCGCAAGGCGGGCCTCGCGGCCGAGCTCGATCTCGCCGGGCGCAGCGTCAAGGGCCAGTTCAAGCACGCGAACCGGATCGGCGCGGACATCGTCGTCGTGCTCGGCGAGGGCGGCGCCGAGCTGCGCGACATGGAGAGCGGCGAGCAGGGACCGGTCGACTCCGGGTCGCTCGTCGCCGAGATCGAGAGGCGGCGCTCGTGAGCGAGGCACCGCCGCTGCGCGCCAATGCGATGCGCGACACCTGGTGCGGCCAGGTGCTCGGCGACCGGGTCGACTCCGGCGTCCGGGTCGCCGGCTGGGTCCACCGCCGCCGCGACCACGGCGGCCTGATTTTCATCGACCTGCGCGACCGCACCGGGATCGTCCAGCTCGTCTTCCACCCGGACACCTCCGGCGCCGCCTTCGAGCTGGCCCACAAGCTACGCGCCGAGGACGTGCTGAGCGCCGGCGGCGCCGTCGTCCGCCGCTCGGCCGAGACGGTCAACCCGGAGCTGCCGACCGGTGAGGTCGAGCTCGCCGTCGCCGATGCCGAGCTGCTCGCCGACGCGGAGACGCCGCCGTTCCAGGTCGAGGGCTTCTCCGGCGAGGTCGGCGAGGACGCGCGGCTGCGCTACCGCTACCTCGACCTGCGCCGCGAGCCGATGCGCGAGGCGCTGGTCCTGCGCCACCGGGTCACCGCGGCGATGCGCGAGTTCCTCGACCGCGAGGGCTTCCTCGACATCGAGACGCCGGTGCTGACCCGCTCGACCCCCGAGGGCGCCCGCGACTTCCTCGTCCCCAGCCGGCAGCAGCAGGGCGCCTTCTATGCGTTGCCGCAATCGCCGCAGCTGTTCAAGCAGCTGCTGATGGTCGCCGGATTCGAGCGCTACTACCAGGTCGCCCGCTGCTTCCGCGACGAGGACCTGCGCGCCGACCGCCAGCCGGACTTCACCCAGCTCGACATCGAGATGTCCTTCGTCAGCGTCGACGACGTGATCGAGGCAGGCGAGCGCCTGCTGGCGCACGTCTTCGAGCGCACCGGCGGGCCGGCCGTTGAGCTGCCGATCGAGCGCCTCTCCTACGACGAGTCGATGAGCCGCTTCGGCACCGACCGGCCGGACATGCGCTTCGGGCTCGAGCTGGTCGACCTCTCCGCCGCCCTGGCGCAGACCGAGTTCAAGGTCTTCCGCGGCGCGATCGAGGCGGGCGGGGCGGTGCGCGGGCTCAACGCCGGCCGCCGCGAGCTGCCGCGCTCCGAGCTCGACGGGCTGATCTCCCGCGCCCAGGAGCTGGGCGCGAAGGGCCTGGTCTGGGCCTTCCGCGAGGGCGACGGCTGGCGCTCGCCGACCGCCAAGTTCCTCTCCGAGCAGGAGCTCGCCGAGCTCAACGGCGCGCTCGGCGCCGAGGAGGGCGACCTGCTGTTGCTCGTCGCCGACGAGCGCCGCGTCGCCGACGCCGTGCTCGGCCAGCTCCGCGTCGACCTCGCGCAGCGCTTCGAGCTGATCCCCGAGGGCGCGCACCGGCTGGTCTGGATCGTCGACTGGCCGCTGCTCGAGCAGAGCCCCGGCGGCGAGCGCTGGGAGCCGCTGCACCACCCGTTCACCGCGCCCGCCGGCGATTTCGACCCGGCCGATCCTGGCAGCGCCAGGGCGCTCGCCTACGACCTCGTCTGGAACGGCCAGGAGATGGGCGGCGGCTCGATCCGCATCCACAGCGCCGAGGTTCAGGCGAAGGTCTTCGCCGCGCTCGGCATCGATGCCGAGGAGGCCGAGGCCCGCTTCGGCTTCCTGCTCGAGGCGCTGCGCTACGGCGCGCCCCCGCACGGCGGCATCGCCTTCGGGCTCGACCGGATCGTCCAGCGCCTCGCCGGCGCCGACTCGATCCGCGACGTGATCGCCTTCCCCAAGACCGCCTCCGGCGCCGACGCGCTGACCGGGGCGCCGGCGCCCGTCGGCGAGATACAGCTCAAGGATCTGGGCATCGCCGTGCACCGGCACGGTCTCGCGGGCCACTGAGGGTGCAATATTGGAGGCGATGAGCCTCCTCGATCGCTTCCGCCGCAACCGCCAGCCGGGCCCCGGCAAGACGCCGGTGCACGTTGACGACCCGCAGTTCGACTCCTGGGAGGTCGTGCGCGACTTCGCCGACCTGCGCACCGCCCGCGCCTGGTTCCAGGCGCTGGAAGAGGCGGGGATCGAAGCCGTCCTCACCGCCGACTGGCCGATCGACCGCTACGGCCGCGGCGACATTGCCCTGCGGGTCCAGGGCGAGGACTGGAGCGAGGCCGAGTTCCTGCTCTCCAACCTCGACTGAGCCGCGCCGCCTGGACCGATTTCCGGTGGCCAGCGAGGCGCTGCGGTGGTACGGTTGGACCTGGCTCGAGCCCGTGCGAGAGCCGTCCCACCGTTTGACCCAACACAAACGGCGCGGGGGCCGATCTCTCTTGATCCCGTGGGATCCGGAGGAGGCGCCCACCCTTTACTTCAAGGGATCAAAGCCAGGGGCGGCAACGGCGGGCTGGAGCCTCTTTACCCTGTGGGGATGAGCCGGGAGCTGTTTGAGCACTACCTGCGGGATGAGGCGCGGCTCGGGCCTGCGCCGGACGACGCTTTCAGCGGTGCGGCCGGGGGGGCGGCGTGCGGTGACCTCTCGCGGCTCTCTCTGACTCTCGACGGTGGACGGATCGCGGCTGTGAGCTTCGACGCCGAGGGCTGCGGGGCGACGCGGGCGGCTACGGCGGCCGTGGCCGAGATGGTCGACGGCGAGGCGGTGGTCGAGGCGGCGCGGATCGGCATCGAGGAGGTCGATGCCGCCATCGGCGGGCTGACCCCCGCCAAGCGCCACGCGGCGCAGCTCGCCGCTGACGCATTGCATCGGGCGCTGGCCTGCGCAGCGGCCTCGTCGCAGACGCTCGCCGAGCCGCGCCCCGGGCGCGTCCTCGTCGCGATGTCGGGCGGTGTCGACAGCGCCGTCGCCGCCCTGCTTGAGCGCGAGCGCGGCGCCGACGTGCTCGCCGTCACGCTCAAGCTCTGGGCCGACCCGGAGACCGACGGCGCCAAGGCCTGCTGCTCGCCGGAGGCTGTGCTCGGCGCCCGCGCCGTCGCCCACTCGCTCGACATCCCGCATCTGACGCTCGACCTCGAGCAGGAGTTCCGCCGCCGCGTCGTCGGCGCCTTCCTCGACGGCTACGGCGCCGGGGCGACGCCAAACCCCTGCATCGTCTGCAACGGCGAGGTGCGGATCGCGGCGATGGTCGACCTCGCCGAGCGCCTCGGCGCCGAGTACCTGGTCACCGGCCACTACGCCCGCATCGTCGGCGACGAGACTGGCCCGTTGCTGGCCGCGGCCACCGACGGCAACAAGGACCAGAGCTACATGCTCGCGGCGCTGCCGCCGGCGATGCTCGACCGCCTGCGCTTCCCCCTCACCGAGCTGAGCAAGCCCGAGGTGCGCGAGATCGCCGCCCGCCACCGCCTCAGCATCGCGAAGAAGCCCGAGAGCCAGGACCTCTGCTTTCTCGCCGGCCAGGGCAAGGGCCGGTTCCTGCGTCGTCACGGCGGGCTCGAGGAGCGCGAGGGGGCGGTGCTCGATCGCAGCGGCCGCAAGATCGGCCGTCACCGCGGGCACCACAACTACACCGTCGGCCAGCGCCGCGGGATCGGCGTCTCAGCGCCCGAGCCGCTCTACGTGGTCGAGACCGACGCCGCTGCCAACACCGTCACGGTCGGCACCCGTGCCGACCTGGCGACGAGCAGCGTGAGGATTCGCGACGCCGTCCTGCACCGCGACGGCGCCCGGGTCGACGCGGTCAGGCTGCGCTACCGGGCGGCGCCGATCCCGGCTTCGGTCGCGGCGGCGGCGCCGGGCCGCCACCCGGCGCTCGAGGTTCAGCTCGGCGAGTCGTTCGACGCGGCCTCGCCCGGACAGGCGGCGGTGTTGCTCTGCGGCGAGGCGATCGTCGGCCACGGCACCATCGCGTCGGGCGACGGGCCGCGGCCGAAGTAGGTCAGCAGGGCGGACCAGAAGCTGGTCAAGCGTCGCTCTCCTTTTCCTCTTCGCGTTCCTCGCGACGTTGTTCGCGGGCTTCCTTGCGCTCCTGTTGGCGCAGCGCGACCACATCGCGCACGCAGCGCGAGAACGCGGTCCCCTTCTCACCTTTGACGTGCTTGCGGCTCTCGCCCTTGCAGACGCGGCCGGGCGCCATGTTCTCGTGCCTGGTCGCCTGGGCGACGTTGCGCACGCAGCGCGAGAACGCGGTCCCCTTCTCACCTTTGACGTGCTTGCGGCTCTCGTCCTTGCAGTAGCGGCCGTGGGCCTTGGCCGTCTTTTCGTGGCCTTTCGCCTTTCCGTGTGCTTCCGCCGACTTGCCCATCGCGAGCGCGGTGGGACTCGCAGTCAGCGCGAGGGCGCATGCTGCCACGGCGATCATGGTGATCTTGAGCTTCATCCTGCCTCCTTCTGACGGATCGGGTCCCGCCGGGACATCCGACGGTCACTCGGGCAGAGAACGCGCGCGTGTACGCCGTGTCAGGCCGGATCGGGCGGAGGTTGGACGGATCTACCGCTCGCGGGTGGCGCCTCCGGCTTCGTCGTCGGGGGCGATGGTGGTTTCGCCGCCGGTGGCGACGGGGGGTCGGCTACGGGCGGCGGCGTCGCTTTCGCCTGGGGCGGCGTGCCCGCCGCCTCCGGTTTTCCGGCCGATTCGGGCTTGCCGGCGCCCGCAGGTTTGTTGGCGTTCGCCGTCTGCTGCCCGTTGCCGGCCGCGGCGGGAAGGCCGTCGGGGCGGCCACCGTTCTCAGCCGCCGACCGGCCGTGTCCACCGCCCGACGGCGCGGCGCCGGACCGCGAGGTCGAGTTCAGGCTGCCGGGCGGGACCGCATCGGCCTGTCCGCCGTGGAGCGAATCGCGCTGCTCGCCGCGGCTCGATCGGGGGCCCTGCGGCGGGCTCGACCCGCTCCCGCGCTCGCGGGCGGCCTGCTTGTCGCTGCCCAAAGCGCCGCCGGGCACCTCCGGGTCGCCCGGCGCAGGCGCTCCGCCGGCCCGCTGCACGTCGGCTCCCGTCCCGGAGCCTCCTAGATCGACGAGTCCGCCGCGCTCCGCGCCGATGCCGATCGCCGCGACGGCGGCGACGGTCGCCACCGTCTTCACCACCGCAGAGGCGGCGATCGTTTTCCCGCCTGCCACGGTCAGGGCGCCCGCGGCGTTTCCGCCTGCGACCCCGGCCCCGGCCCCGGCGCCCGCTCCGGCCTGTTGCGCGAGCAGCGACTCGATCAGGCCGGCGGACGCGGCCACCGGTAGCGGTGCCAGCGCCGCCAGATCCCGATTGCGGTCGTCGATTTCCTGCTGGAATGCCTGGCAGTCGGGGCAGCTGCGCAGATGCGCCTGGATCTCACGCCGCCTAGTGACCCTGCCGTCGGAGTCGGATAGCTCGCGCATCACTCCCTTACAGCCCATCTCGCGCCCCGCTTCCATCTGGCGCAGGCTCACGCGTGCCTCGTAGAGGGCCTGACGCGCGACCGCCTCCGAGCAGTCCAGCGCCGCGGCTATCTCCGCGTAGCTGAGCCCGGCGAGCTCGCGCATCGTCAACACCGCGCGCTGGCGGCCGGGCAGCTGCTCGAGATCGGAGAGCAGCTGACGCAGGCGGGCGCGCGTCTCGGCTGACTCCGCCGGGCCCGCCTCGGTGCTCTGCTGGGACTCGAGCTGGCTCTCGTCGCGTCGCTTGCGCAGGGTTTCGATCGACTCGTTGCGGGCGATCCGGTATAGCCACGGCCGCAGCTGAATCCGCCGCCGCTCCCCGGGCAGGGCCCGCATCACCTTCACCATCGTGTTCTGCAAGGTGTCCTGGGCGTCGTCCGCGTCGCCCACCATCGAGAGGCAGAACCGGTAGAGGTCCTGGTGGTAGCGGCGGAAGATCGCCTCGAAGGCGCGCGCATCCCCTCGCGCGGCGCGCGCGCTCAGCTGCTCGTCGGAGCTCATGCCGACATCGTTTCGGCATGCCATCCCATGCAGTCAAGGTTAAGGCCATGCCCATCAAGGGGTTCAACGGATCTGACCGTCGGGTGTCAGCGCTCGTCACTTAGGCTTCGTGGCCGATGAAGGCCGAGGAGATCCGCGACACCTACCTCAAGTTCTTTGCCGAGCGCGGCCATGAGATCGTGCCCTCGGCCTCGCTCGTGCCCTCCGCCCACGATCCGTCGGTGCTGCTGACGACCGCGGGGATGCAGCCGTTCAAGCCCTACTTCCTCGGTCGCGAGCGGCCGCCGGCGCCGCGGCTCGCTGACGTGCAGAAATGCTTCCGCACGACCGACATCGAGGAGGTCGGCAACACGGCGCGCCACCTCACGTTCTTCGAGATGCTCGGCAACTGGAGCTTCGGCGACTACTTCAAGGCCGAGTCGATCCCCTGGGGCTGGGAGCTCTCCACGCAGGGCTTCGGGATGGACCCGGAGCGGATCTGGGCGACCGTCTTCGGCGGCGACGAGGAGCTCGGCCTCGGCCCCGACGAGGAGGCGATCGAGATCTGGAAGGGCGTCGGCATGCCCGAGGAGCGGATCGTCCTGCTCGGCCGCGCGGACAACTTCTGGCAGGCCGGGCCGAGCGGCCCCTGCGGCCCCTGCTCGGAGCTCTACCTCGACCGCGGCGAGAGCTTCGGCGCCGCCGGCGACCGGCCCGGCGACGACAGCGACCGCTTCCTCGAGTTCTGGAACCACGTCTTCATGACCTACGACCTCTCGCCCGATGGCGTGCTGACCGAGTTGCCGATGCGCAACATCGACACCGGCATGGGCCTCGACCGCATGGCGGCGGTGCTGCAGGACGTGCCCTCGGTCTTCGAGACCGACCTGGTGCGGCCGCTGATCGACCTCGCCGAGGAGCTCTCCGGGCGCTCCTACGAGGAGGGCGGCGCGGTGACGCGGGCGATGCGGATCGTCGCCGACCACTCGCGCGGCGCCGCCTTCCTGCTTGCCGACGGGGTCGTGCCCTCCAACGAGGACCGCGGCTACATCCTGCGCCGGATCATGCGGCGGGCGATCCAGCAGGGGCGGACGCTCGGCCTCGAGGCGCCCTGGCTCGGCCGCTTCGCCGAGCGCACGATCGAGGTCATGGGCGACGCCTACCCGGAGCTGGCGGGCGAGCGCGAGACGATCGCCCGCTGGGTCGGCGACGAGGAGGAGAGCTTCGGCCGCACGCTGGAGCGCGGCACCGAGCTGCTCGAGCGTCTCGTCATCGAGGCGCAGGACGCCGGCACCTCGTGGATCGACGCCGCCGACGCGTTCAAGCTGCACGACACCTACGGCTTCCCCTACGACCTGACCAAGGAGCTGCTCGCCGAGCGCGGGCTCTCGGTCGACGACGGCGGCTTCGAGGAGCTGATGGAGGAGCAGCGTCAGCGTGCCCGCACCGGCGCCGCCACCGCGCACGGCTCCGAGGACCGCCACGGGAAGGTGCTCGCCTTCGCCGCCGAGGCCCCGCCGACCCGCTTCGTCGGCTACGAGACGCTGCGCGCGACGACCGGCCTCGCCGCGGTCGCCGCCGACGACGGCCGCGCCCTGGTCAAGCTCGAGCAGAGCCCCTTCTACGCCGAGGGCGGCGGCCAGGTCGCCGACTCTGGCCTGCTGCGCTGGGAGGGGGGCGAGGCCCGCGTCGTCGACGTCTACCGCGTCGGCGAGGACCAGGCGCTCGAGGTCGAGGCGGCCGAGGGCACGGTCGAGGCCGGGATCGCGGTCGAGGCCCGGGTCGACCACGACGCCCGCCACGCGACGATGCGCAACCACACGGCGACCCACCTGCTGCACGCGGCGCTGCGCGAGCGGCTCGGCGACCACGTGCGCCAGGCCGGCTCCGCGGTGCGGCCCGACAAGCTGCGCTTCGACTTCACCCACGGCCAGGCGCTCGCCGCCGCGGACCTGGCGGCGATCGAGGACCGGGTCAACGAGTGGATCAAGGCGAGCCGGCCGGTGCGCTGGCTGGAGATGGAGCGGGCCGAGGCCGAGAAGCTCGGTGCGATGGCGCTGTTCGGCGAGAAGTACGGCGAGTGGGTGCGGGTGGTCGAGGTCGACGAGGTCTCGCGCGAGCTCTGCGGCGGCACCCACGTCGCCAACACCGCCGAGGTCGGCATCTTCAAGCTCGTCTCCGAGGGCTCCAGCGCCGCCAACGTGCGCCGCATCGAGGCGCTGACCGGGCCGGCGGCGATCGACTGGTTCCGCGACGGCGAGCAGCGCCTGCGCAAGGTCGGCGAGCTGCTCGGCTCGCCGCAGGACCCGCTGGCCGGCGCCCGGCGCGCGGCGGCGCAGATGCAGGAGGCGGGCGAGGGCGCCAAGCGGGCGGCCAAGGAGCTGCTCGGCGACGAGGCCGAGCGTCTGACCGGGCTGGCGACCAAGGTCGACAACACCAGTGTCGTCGCGGCCGAGGTTGCGCTTGCCGACCAGAAGCAGATGCTCGAGCTGGCCAACCGCGTGCAGTCGAAGCTCGGCGGCGAGTCGGCGATCGCCCTCGGCGGCGCCGAGGGCGGCAAGGTCGGGCTGGTCGTGCTGGTCTCCAAGGGCGCGGTCGGCAACGGCGTCTCGGCGGCGGCGGTCGTGCGCGAGTCGGCGCCGCTGGTCGGCGGCGGCGGCGGCGGGCGCGAGGAGATGGCGCAGGCAGGGGGGAAGGACGCCTCGGGGCTCGAGCAGGCGCTGGCGACGGCGCGGCGGGCGATCGAGGCCGAGCTGAGTTGATGCGGGTCCTGGCGCTCGACCACGGCACCGCGCGGATCGGCTGCGCGATCTCCGACCCGAGCGGCACCCTGGCGACGCCGCTGCCGACGATCGAGCCGCCCGAGGCGCGCTCGGTCGCCGAGCTGGTCGCCGAGCACGAGGTCGGCAAGGTCGTCGTCGGCCTGCCGCTGCACCTGAGCGGCGAGGAGGGCTCGCAGGCCGCTGTCGCGCGCAGCTTCTGCGCCGAACTGGAAGCGCTGCTGGAGGTGCCGGTGGAGACCTACGACGAGCGGCTGACGACGCGGATGGCCGACGCGAGCAAGCGCGAAGGGGCGAGCGCGGCGCCGGACTCGCTCGCCGCCGCCCACCTGCTGCAGGCATACCTCGCCGGCCAGGCGGCGATCGGCGGAGACGACGACGATGCATGAGGACCCCGGCGCGCAGCGGGCCGAGCGGCGGCGGACGCAGCAGCAGCAGCGGGAGCGCCGCCGGCTCCGGCGCGCGATCGCCCTGATCGCCGCGGTGCCGCTGGCGATCGTGCTGATGGCTGCCGCGATCGTCTACGCCTCGCGCGACACGGAGCCCCCGCCGCCGGAAGAACCGCTGCGCACGATCACGCTGACCGTGCCCGAGGGCTACAGCCGCGCCCAGACGGCCGAGCTGGCCCGCGAAGCAGGCCTCCGCGGCGATTACCTGGAGGCCAGCGAGGGCCACGAGGGCTATCTCTTCCCCGACACCTTCGAGCTCGAGCAGGGGGCGCCCGTCGCCGACCTCGTGCGCCTGCAGCTCGAAGACTTCAAGCGCCGCTTCGGCACGGTCGACATGAGCTACGCCCGCGCGAAGAACCTGACCCGCGACGACATCGTCGCGATCGCCTCGATGGTCGAGGAGGAGGCTCAGCTCGACAAGGAGCGGCCGCTGATCGCGGCGGTGATCTACAACCGCCTGCGCGAGGGGATCCCGCTCGGGATCGACGCGACGACCCGCTTCGCGACCGGCAACTACACCGAGCCGCTGACCGAATCCGAGCTCGCGACCGACTCGCCCTACAACACGCGCCTCAACGCCGGCCTGCCGCCGGGCCCGATCTCCAGCCCCGGCCTCTCCTCGCTGGAAGCGGCGGCGCAGCCGGCGGAGGTCGACTTCCTCTACTACGTGGTCGAGCCCGGCACCTGCGGCGAGCACGCCTTCTCCGCCAGCGACGCCGAGTTCCAGGCCGACGTCGCCCGCTACAACGAAGCGCGCGAAGCGGCGGGCGGCGAATCGCCCGACAGCTGCGAGGAATGAAGCGCCTAGCCGTCCTCGGCCACCCGGTAGCCCACTCGCGCTCGCCGGCGATGCACAACGCGGCGCTGGCCGAGCTCGGCCTCGCCCGCGAGTGGGCCTACGAGGCGATCGACCTCGCTCCGGACGAGTTCGAGCCGCGCGTGCGGGCGATGGCGACGGAGGGGCTCGCCGGCGCCAACGTCACCGTCCCGCACAAGGGCGCGGCGCTGGCGCTCGCCGACGCGCTCTCGGAGACCGCGCGCGAGATCGGCGCCGCCAACACGCTCAGCTTCGAGGCCGGTGAGATCCGCGCCGAGAACACCGACGCCCAGGGCCTGCTCGACGCCCTGCCGGAATCGCCGGCGGGACAGCGGGCGCTGGTGCTGGGGGCCGGTGGCGCGGCGCGCGCGGTCGTTTGGGCGCTGCTACGCGAGGGCGCTGACGTGGAGGTTTGGAATCGCACCGCTTCACGGGCGGAGACCCTCTGTGCCGAGCTGGGTGGCAAGTCCGTTGAAGCTCCCGATCTGCGGACCTATCGGCTTCTGGTCAACTCGACCTCGGTCGGCCTGCACGGCGAAGACCCATTTGTCGAGCTTCCGTTCCAAGCCAGTCATCTCGAAGATCGCCACACGATGGTCGACCTGGTGTACGGGGACAGTCCGTCGCAGCTGCTCACCATCGCAGCACACGTTGGGGCGAGACGGGTCGACGGCATCGAGATCCTCGTCCGCCAAGGCGCTCGTTCGCTCGAAATCTGGACGGGTCACTCTGCCCCGCTCGATGTAATGCGCGCCGCAGCCCGTAGCTGAGGCCGTTGTGGAGTTTGACCTTGCCACTTCACGGTCAAACTCCACAGCGCCGTCGCCTATAGCCTAGGCGCCGATGAGCACCCGCTTCCGCTTCACCACCGCAGGCGAGTCGCACGGCCCCGGCCTGGTCGCGATCGTCGAGGGCATGCCGGCGGGGCTGGAGCTCGACCGCGAGGCGCTCGACAGCGACATGGCGCGGCGCCAGCTCGGCCACGGCCGCGGCGGGAGGATGAAGATCGAGACCGACACGGTCGAGGTCCGCTCCGGCCTGCGTCACGGTCGCACCCTCGGCAGCCCGATCGCGGTCCTGGTCGCCAACCGCGACTACGCCAACTGGGAGGAGCGGATGAACCCGTGGCCGGTCGAGGACTTCTCGCCCGACGAGGTCCACCTGCCGCGGCCCGGGCACGCCGATCTGGTCGGCGCGCAGAAGTACGGCCACAACGACATCCGCAACGTGCTCGAGCGGGCCAGCGCGCGCGAGACCGCGGCCCGGGTCGCCGCCGGATCGCTCGCCCGCGGCTTCCTCGCCGCGCTCGGGGTGAGCGTGCACAGCCACGTGATCCAGATCGCCTCGGTGACCGCGCCCGAGCGGCCCGACCTCGGCCCCGGGGACTTCGACGGCGTCGACGAGGACCCGGTGCGTTGCCTCGACCCGGAGGCGAGCGCGGCGATGGTCGCCGAGATCAACCGCCTGCGCAAGCAGAACGAGAGCCTCGGCGGCAGCTTCGAGGTGCGCGCCTTCGGCCTCGTCCCCGGGCTCGGCTCGCACATCTCCTGGGAGGAGCGGCTCGACGGCAGGCTGGCCGGCGCCGTCGCCTCGATCCAGTCGGTCAAGGGTGTCGCGATCGGCGAGGCCTGGGACGTCGCCGGCCGCCCCGGCTCGGAGGCCCACGACGAGATCTTCTGGAGCGAGGAGCACGGCTACCAGCGCGAGACCAACCACGCCGGCGGCCTCGAGGGCGGGATGACCAACGGCCAGCCGCTCTCGGTGCGGGCGGCGATCAAGCCGATCTCGACCCTGACCAAGCCGCTGCGCTCGGTCGACACCGAGACCAAGCAGCCGGCGCAGGCGCTGCGCGAGCGCACCGACTCGACCGTCGTCCCCGCCGCCGCCGTCGTCGCCGAGGCGATGGTCTGCCTCACCCTGGCCGGCTGCTACCGCGAGAAGTTCGGCGGCGACCACATCGACGACGTGCTCGCCGCCGTCGACGCCTACAAGCAGCGCATCGACCTCCGCGGGTGAGCGCCGTGCCCAGCCCGGCGATCGTCTTCATCGGCTTCATGGGGGCGGGCAAGTCGAGCGCGCTGGAGGCGGCCCGCGACGCCGGCCTGGAGACGACCGAGATCGACGCGCTGATGGAAGCCGAGCTCGGGATGCCGATCGCGGCGGCCTTCGAGCGCCACGGCGAGGAGGGGTTCCGCGAGCGCGAGGCCGAGGTCGTCGGCTCGCTGCTGGAGCGGGCCGACGGCGGCGCGATCGCGCTCGGCGGCGGCAGCGTGCTCTCCGAGCGGGTGCGCGCGGCGCTCGACCGTCACGTCGTCGCCTGGCTGCAGATCGACGCCGCCGAGGCCTGGCGGCGGATCGAGGGCAGCGACCGCCCGCTGGCGAGCAGCGAAGCGGATGTCGCCGAGCTGCTCGCCGTGCGCCTGCCGCTCTACGAGGCGCTCGCCGACGCCTTCGTCCCGCAGGGCGACGCGGGGCAGATCGACCGCGCGCTGCCCTCGATCCGGGCGCTCGCCGAGCTGCCGGCGGGGACGAAGCTGCTCTGGGCGGCGAGCCCTTCCGGCGAGTACCCGGTCTACGCCGGCCGCGGCCTGCTCGGCGCCTGGTGGCCGCTGGACGGACGCCGCTTCGCCGTCACCGACAGAGCCGTCGGGCCGCTCTACGCCGAGCGGCTGGCGCCGCTGGCGGCGACGGTCGAGCTGCCGCCCGGCGAGACGGCGAAGACGATGGCCGAAGCCGAGCGCGTGCTCAGCGAGCTCGCTCGCGCCGGGATGACCCGCGAGGACCACGTTGCCGCACTCGGCGGCGGGGTGGTCGGCGACCTCGCCGGATTCTGCGCCCACACCTACCAGCGCGGCGTACGCGTGGTCCAGGTTCCGACCACGCTGGTCGCCCAGGTCGACTCCGCCTACGGCGGCAAGACCGGGGTCGACCTGCCGGAGGGCAAGAACTACGCCGGCGCCTACCACCTGCCCGCCGCCGTGATCGCCGACACCGAGACGCTGGCCAGCCTGCCGGCCGCGGAGCTGGGCGCCGGCTTCGTCGAGGCGCTGAAGACCGGCCTGCTCGCCGGTGGCGCGCTTTGGGAGCGGGTGCGGGCGGTCGAGCAGCTCGACCCGGCCGCGCTCGACGACGTCGTCTTCGCCTGCGCCCGCCACAAGTGCGAGGTCGTCGCCGCCGACGAGCGCGACGCGGGCCTGCGCCACACGCTCAACCTCGGCCACACGATCGGCCACGCGATCGAGGCGGCGAGCGGCTACTCCCGCTACCGCCACGGCGAGGCGGTCGGCCTCGGGCTGCTCGCGGCGCTGCGCCTCTCGGAGGCAGACGAGCTGCGCCAGGAGACCGAGGCGGCGCTCGTCCGGCACGCGCTGCCGGTGCGGCTCGACCCCGCGGTTGAGCCCGAGACCGTGCTCGAGGCGTTGCAGCGCGACAAGAAGCGCACCGCCCGCGGGGTCGAGTTCGTCCTGCTCGCCGGGCCCGGCGAGCCCAGGACCGGGCAGCTGGTCGATCCGGCTAAGGTCGAAGCCGCCGTGAAGGAGCTCTACGGATGAGCAGCGCCCACAACCGCGTCGCCGTCCTGCACGGCGTCAACTTCGACGTGCTCGAGCGCCGCGACCCAGCGATCTACGGCGGCCACTCACTGAGCGAGCTGGAGCACCAGATTTCCGGCTTTGCCCGTGTGCGCGGGCTGGAGACGATCTTCTTCCAGACCAACTCCGAGGGCGAGTTCGCCGAGTACCTGCACCGGGCGCCCGAGCTGGCCGACGGGATCGTGATCAACGCCGGCGCCTGGACCCACTACAGCCGCGCGATCGCCGACGCGCTCGAGCTGACCGGCCTGCCCGCGGTCGAGGTCCACCTCTCCGACGTCGAGGCGCGCCAGGACTGGCGCCGGGAGTCGGTCTTCGACGGCCTCGTGCTGGCGAAGATCTCCGGCAAGGGCGCCGAGGGCTACGCCGAGGCACTCGGCACGCTCGCTCGCCAGCTCGACGTCAGCAGCCGATGAGGGGCCGCGGCGACCGCCTCGCCGCCGGCCTGGCCGAGCGCGAGCTCGACCTCCAACTCGTCACCGAGCTGACCAACGTCCGCTACCTGACCGGCTTCACCGGCACCAACGGCGCCTGCGTCTGCGGGCCGGAGACGCGCCTCTTCCTCACCGACTTCCGCTACACCGAGCGGGCCGCGGCCGAGGTCGAGGGCTGGGAGACGGTGACGATCGCCGACGATTGGCTCGGCGGCATCGCCTCGCACCTGAGCGGTCGCTTCGGCTTCGAGGACGACCAGGTCTCGGTGCGCCTGCTCGAGCGCCTGCGCGGCAAGCTGGCGGAGGGGGTCGAGCCGGTGGCGGCCGGAGGCGCGGTCGAGAAGCTGCGCCGGGTCAAGGACGACATCGAGCTGGAGGCGATCGCCGTCGCATCGGAGCTCGCCGACGAGGTCTGGCGCTGGAGCCTGGAACAGGGGCTGGGGGGCCGGCCGGAGCGCGAGGTCGCCCGCGCCGCCGAAGCGCGGATCCGCGAGCTCGGCGGCGACCCTTCATTCCCGGCGATCGTCGCCGCCGGGCCGAACGGGGCGCTGCCGCACGCCGAGCCGGGCGAGCGCCCGATCGGCAGCGGCGAGCTGGTCGTCTTCGACATGGGCGCGAAGCTGGACGGGTACTGCTCCGACGGCACCCGCACCTACGCCGTCGGCGAGCCCGGCGAGCACGCCCGCGAGGTCTACGAGACGGTGCGCGCGGCGCAGGCCGCGGCGCTCGGCGCGATCGCACCCGGGATCGGCGGCGAAGCGCTCGACGCCGTCGCCCGCGAGGCGATCGCGGCGGCCGGCCACGGTGAGCGCTTCGGCCACGGGCTCGGGCATGGGGTCGGGCTCGAGGTGCACGAGGCGCCGCGGCTCTCGCCGCGCTCCGAGGACGTGCTCGAGGCGGGCGAAGTCGTCACGGTCGAGCCCGGCGTCTACCTGCCGGGCGAGCTGGGCGTGCGGATCGAGGATCTCGTCGTGCTCAGCGAGGACGGCTGCCGCAACCTCAGCGGCCTGTCCAAAGAGCTGCAACTCGTGGATTGAGTTGTACGCAGCGGCAGGGCATCGGGCGAGAGACCTGATGCAACCTCAAGTCTGAGCCCCGCCGGGTCGATCTGCTGCGTGTGAAGCTGCGCCCACAGGCACCCGCCCCGAGCTCGGACTCCGAGTCGCTGCTGGCGATCCGCGACGAAGCGCGGCGTGAGCGCCTGCTCGACATGGAGGAGCGGTTGCGGCCCTACCGCTTCGCCTGCTTCGCGATTCTCGCCCTGGCGCTGACCACGGTCGGCGCTGAGGCCGGCTGGTGGTGGATCGCGCCGCTGCTGATCAGCGTCGCCGGCTTCGCCGTCGCCGACCGCTTCATGCGCGCCAGCGAGCACCCGACGCTCTGGGTGGCGACCGCCTGGGCGATCGTGCCGTTGCTGCTCGCCGACGCGGTCGTCGTCACCGGCGGCGCCGCGAGCCCGGTGCTGATGTGGTTCGCGCTGCCGGCGATCACGCTTGCCACCCGCTTCTCGACCGGCGGCGTCGTGATCGGCACCGTTTTCACCATCACCCTGATGCTGGTCGCTACCGTCGGGCTCGACCCGGCGACCGCCGCTGAGCACCGCCAGGAGCTGACCGCCGCGGTGGCGCTGGTCCTCTCCGCGGTGATCCTCTCGGCTGCCCTGGGCGAGTCCGACCGCGCGCATCGCCGCCGCTCGACCCTTGACCCGCTGACCGGCCTGTTCAACCGCAACGCGCTCGAGCAGCGGTTGGGTGAGCTCGACGGCCAGCAGACAGGCGCCGAGGAGGGGCTCTCGCACGCGCTGCTGCTCTGCGACCTCGATCACTTCAAGCGGGTCAACGACGAGCTCGGCCACGCTGCCGGTGACGCCGTGCTCCAGGACGTCGCCTACACGATGCGCAGCTCGCTGCGTGCCGGCGACTCGATCTACCGCGTCGGCGGCGAGGAGATCCTCGTCGTCCTCCCGGGCGCCGGCAAGCAGAACGCGGTCGAGATCGCCGAGCGCCTGCGCCGGGCCGTGCGCGAGCGCCGCCCGGTCGGCGTCAGCGTCACGATCAGCGTCGGCGTTGCCGTCTCCCAGCCGGGTCCGCTCGACACCGACGCGCTCGTCGGCCTCGCCGACACGGCGCTCTACTCGGCCAAGGCCGGTGGCCGCGACCAGGTCGCGGTCGGCGTCAACTGAGCCTCAGCGGCTGAGGTCGATGCCGCCGTCGATGCGGGCGGCGAAGGCGGCGATCAACTCGACCGTGGCCTCGACGTCGCCGAGGTCGACCAGCTCGACCGGCGAGTGCATGTAGCGCAGTGGGATCGAGACCAGCCCGGTCGGGATCCCGGAGCGGGAGATCTGGATCGCGTCGGCGTCGGTGCTGGTGGCGCGGCCGCTGGCGGAGACGGTGTGCTCGATCCCGGCCGCCTCGGCAGTCTCGACCAACAGCTCGAAGACCTTGGGCGAGAGAGTCGAGCCGCGGCCGATCGCCGGGCCGGAGCCGAGCGGGTGGCTGCCGATCTGCTTCTCGTCGACCCCGGGCGCGTCGGTGGCGTGGGTGACGTCGACGGCTACCGCGAGGTCGGGGCGCACCTCGAAGGCCGCCGTGCGGGCGCCGAAGAGGCCGATCTCCTCCTGCACCGCGGCGACCGCGGCGAAGCTGCCCTGGAGCGAGTCGCGCTCGTGGCAGCGGCGCAGGGCCTCGAGCGCGACGTAGGCGCCGAGGCGGTTGTCCATCGCGCGCGATGCGAGCCGCTCGCCGGCCAGGGCGACCGGCTCGGCGGCGATCGTCACCGGGTCGCCGACCCGCAGCAGCCCGGCCGCCTCGTCGCGGTCGGCGGCGCCGACGTCGATGTGCAGGCCCTTCAGCTCGACCACTTTTTTGCGCTGGTCGGGCTCGAGCAGGTGGATCGGTTTGCGCCCGACCACGCCGGGCACTAGGCCGTCGCGGCCGCGCACCTCGACCCGCTGTCCGACCAGGACCTGCGGGTCCCAGCCGCCGATCGGGGCGAACCAGAGGAAGCCGTTCTCGTCGATGTGGGTGACGACGAGGCCGATCTCGTCGATGTGGCCGACGACGGCGAGCAATGGCGAGGAATCGCCGAGGCGGGCAATCGAGGAGCCGAGCCCGTCGGTCGACGGCTCGGCGAAGGACGCCTCTTCGCGCCAGATCGCCGCTGCGGGGCCCTCGTGGCCCGACGGGGCGCCGACGCTGAGCAGCTTCTGCAGTAGGGAGGGGATCTCGGCCATCGCGAGCCAGGCAGTATGTCGAGCCGAACAGACGTGCGCAACAGCCCGATTCGATTAGTTTTCCGATCCATGAGCACGAAGACGACGACAAGAGCCCTGATCACCGGCGCCTCCAGCGGCATCGGCGAGGCGACCGCGCGCCGGCTCGCCCGGGAGCCCGGGATCGAGCTGGTCCTCGTCGCCCGCCGCGAGCAGCGCCTGCGGGAGCTGGCCGAGTCGCTGCCCTGCGAGGCGGGCTGGCTCGCCGCCGACCTGACCGAGGCCGACGCGCCCGAGCGGGTGCGCGCCCACCTGGCCGAGCGCCACGGCGGCCGGCTCACCCTGCTGGTCAACAATGCCGGCGCCGCCTGGCGCGGCTCCTTCGGCGAGGAGGGCTACGCCAACCTGCATCGCCACATGGAGCTCAACTTCGACGCCGTCGCGCGGCTGACCGAGGCGCTGCTGCCGTCGCTGCGCGGCTCCGCGCCGAGCGCGATCGTCAATGTCGCGAGCACCGCCGGGCGGGTCGCGCGGGCGCGGACCGGCGCCTACTCGGCCTCCAAGTTCGCCCTGATCGGGTGGACCGACGCGCTCTACGCCGAGGAGCGCCCGCACGGCGTCCACGTCGGCCTGGTCCTGCCCGGTTACATCGAGACCGAGGGCTTTCCGGCGACGGAGCTGCGCGCCAGCGCGCTCACCCGCTGGACGGTCTCCAAGCCGGAGAAGGTCGCCGAGGCGATCGTCGCCTGTGGCCTGCACGGCAAGGCCGAGCGCTACGTGCCGCGGCCCTACGCGCTGGCGGCGGTCGCCCGCATCCTCGCCCCGCGCCTGGTCCGCCGCGTGCTCTCGGGCGGCGCCGCCGCCGGCCTCACGACCAGCACCGCGGCCGAATCGCAGGAGTAGGGCGCGAGGGGGGGGCGAGCCGCGCTCAGCCGACGCGGCTGAAGCGGCATTCGCGCACTTTGAAGACGATGCTGATGTTGTTGGCGGAGATCCCCGCCCGTTCGGCCAGAATCGACATGTGCGCGGCTTTGATGTCCTGGCGGGCCTTGTAGAGCTTGCCGACCTTGAACAGGCGCAGCTTGACCAGGCGCATGAACGCGATCCAGCGCTTGACCGTGCGCTCGTAGCCGACCGGCGGCGGCACCGGGCCGAGCCGCTTGATCAGCCGGCCGAAGGAGCCGGAGACACGGATGAACTGCTTGCCGACGGGGACCCACATCTTGCGCTTGATCCGCTGCCGCGCCCCGGACATGATCCGTTCGTTGGCGACCCGGTTGGCCTTGCAGACCGGCTCGATCCGTTCCTTGTAGCTCTCTTTCGTCTGCTCGGCGCCATGCGCCGGCAGCGCGACGGCAAGCGTCGCGACGAGCACAGCGAATATCCCCAGCTTCACCTTCATCTCCCTGACAACACACAGGTTAGACATCCGCTGCGGCGGGCCCGTCGGAGGCGGTTGGCACCCCTGCTGACAGGTCCCCACTTCGGCCCAAACGCAACCTCCTGACCCCCCGCCTGTTGTTGCGGCAAACGGGTGGGCCATCGACTTGTGCGCGGGAGGCGCGATCATCGTGGAGGACATTGGGGGTCAGGCGCGCCTGTCGCAGGTTCGCGTCACGGTGCGTTCGACCTGGATCTGGGGAGCGATCGTCGCCGTGCTCGGCTGGCGGGTGGGGATGTCTCCACCCTCGGTCGGCCTGGATCAGAGCTGGAACGCCGGCCTGGCGATGGCGACGCACGATGGCCTGCGGTTCGGCGTCCAGGTTGTCTTCTCCTACGGGCCACTCGGCTTCCTGCAGAACCAGGGGGTCTGGTACGTCGACACGGCTGTGCTCTCCTTCGCCTACGCCGCCGCATTGCACGTCGCACTGTGCGTAGCGCTCGTTGCCGTGTTGAGGCGCCGACTGACGCTGGCGCCGGCTGTCGTCGTCGCGTTCGTCGTCGCATCCTTGCCCCTGCTCGACGCACCGCTTGCACTCGCGGTGCTGGCCTGCACGTTGGCGCTGGGGGCCGAGCCGTCGCAGCGGGCGATCGCCGCCGTTGTCCTGCTCGGCGCCTCCTTCGCGGCACTCGAGGCGCTGGTCAAGCTGTCGACCGGACCGGTGATTGCGGCAATCGTCGTGGTCTGCCTGTTGGGCTTGCGGGCGCGTTGGTGGCAGATTGCCGGCTTCGTCGTCCTCTTCGTCGTCGAGCTCGTCGCGCTCTGGTTGCTGTCGGGCCAGGGCATCGCCGACCTCCCCGGCTTCCTCGCGGGCAGCTACGAGGTCGCCTCGGGCTATAGCGCGGCGATGTCACGTGCGGCCGGGGTGCCCGGCTGGCAGATAGAGGTGGCGACCGCCGGCGCGGTGCTGCTGACCAGTGGGCTGATCGCCGCCGCCTACCGCGGCGAGTATCGCGACGGCCGCACGAGATGGGCCAGCACCGCCGTCATCGGCCTCGCCGCCTTCCTCATCTACAAGGAGGGCGTGGTCAGGGTCGACGCCGGCCATCTGAGCCTCCTGGTTTCGACCGGATGCGTTCTCTGGCTGGCGATTCCCTGGTCGCGGTCCCGCCTACCTGTGCTGATGGCCGGGATCGCGATCCTCGTCCTGGCCGGTGTTCCGCTGCGATCGCCGGGGCCGACCGGGCTCGATCCGGTTGCGAACGTGCGCTTCGCCGCCGACCAGCTCGCGACCCTTGCAAGCGAGTCCAGACGAAAGGATCTCGCTGCAGCCGGGCGCGCGGCGATGAGATCGGTCTATCGGCTCGACCGCCCCACTCGCGCGGCCCTGGCGGGCGAGCGGGTCGCGATAGAGCCGTGGGAGGCCGGCGTCGCCTGGGCGTATTCGCTCGAGTGGACGCCGCTGCCCGTCTTCCAGGGTTACTCGGCGTATACGCCCGATCTCGACCGGCGCAACGCCGAGGTGGCCCGCAGTCCGTTCGGCCCGACGCGGATCCTGCGCGAGAATCCGGCTCTCGTCCATCCGGAGTTCCCGACCCGCGGCCTCGACGACCGCTTTGCCGGCTGGGATCCGCCGGCCCAATCGGTGGCCACTCTCTGCAACTTCGAAACGATCCACGACACCGCCAGATGGCAGGTCCTTGCTCGTACGGCCAACCGCTGCGATCGACCTCGCCCGGCCGGCTCGGTCGAGGCCGAGCCTGGCTCTGCGGTATCCGTTCCCGCTCCGGGGCGGAACGAGGTCGTCCTCGTCCGGGTTGAGGGCACCGACGTAGTCGGTCTGGAGCGGCTCGCGTCGTTGGCGCTGCGGCCGCAGGCGCGACACGTCGTCGTCGACGGCGCTCGCAGGTATCGCCTGATCGCGGCGACGGCGGCCGACGGGCTCCTGCTCCGCGGCAGCCCGGACATCGGAGGCAGCGGGCCGTTTGCCCAGATTCCCGGCGCCAAGACGGTCGCGGTGACCGGCGCCCCTTCCACGCTGCGGTTCCGCTTCTTCCGAATGCGGGTCCGTCCAGCCCGCTCCGCGCCGGGCGGCTAGTCTTCGCCGCCGTGATCAGCACCAATCAGTTCAAGAACGGCAGCCATATCGAAATCGACGGGTCGATCTTCAAGATCCTCGAGTTCCAGCACGTCAAGCCGGGCAAGGGCGGGGCGTTCGTGCGCACGAAGCTGCGCAAGATCGACGACGGCTCGGTGCAGGACAAGACGTTCAGGGCGGGGGAGAAGTTCAGGCCGGTGCACACCGAGTCGCGCAAGATGCAGTACCTCTACGACTCCGGCGAGGCCGCCGTCTTCATGGACTCCAACGACTACGAGCAGATCGAGATTCCCTCCGACTCGATCGGCGACGCGATGCAGTGGGTTCTGGCCAACGACGAGGTCGACGTGCTCTTCGTCGACGAACGGCCGAGCGACGTGCAGGTCGCCGGCGCGGTCGAGATGAAGGTCACCCAAACCGACCCCGGCCTCAAGGGCGACACGGCGTCCGGCGGCGGCAACAAGCCGGCGACGCTGGAGTCCGGCGTGGTCGTGCAGGTGCCGCTCTTCATCGAGGAGGGCGAGACGATCCGCGTCGACACCGGCAGCGGCAAGTACGTCTCGCGCGCCTAGCCCCTCCCGGCCGCTGGAAGCGCGAGAATAGGCCGATGCGCAGATCCGACCAGCGCCGCGACGCCGTCTTCGCCTGCTACCAGCGCGACATGACCGGCCACCCGTTGGAGGAGCTGGTCGCCGAGTCGCGGCCGTTCACGCGCGAGCTGGCCGCCGCGGTTGAGGCCCACCGCAACGAGCTCGACGCCGAGATCGCCGCCCACGCGCGCGGCTGGGAGCTGAAGCGGATCGCACCGCTTGAGCTGAACGTGATGCGGGTGGCGCTGTACGAGATCGAGCACAGCGACGACGTGCCGGCCGAGGTCGCGATCGACGAGGCGGTCGAGATCGCCAAGGAGTACTGCGGCGCCGACGCGCCGGGCTTCGTCAACGGGATCCTCGGCGCGATCGTGCGCGAGCGCCAGGGAGGTGCGGTGACGTGAGCGAGTCGGGCCGGCTGCGCGAGATCTCGACCCGCCTGCAGGCGATCGCGGCGGAGCTTGAGGGCGAGGAGGCCGGCGACGAGCGCGCCGCCGAGCTCGCCCGCGAGGCCGCCGAGCTCTCCAGCGAGGCGGTCGAGGAGGCGAACCGGCGGATCCGCGAGTCGCGGGAGTGAGCTACCCCGAGGACCTGCGGTCCCTGGTCGACGCCGAGCTGGAAGGGCTGCGCTTCGCCGCCGCGCAGCCTGCCACGGCCGGGCTGGAGGAGGCGATGCGCTACTCGCTGCTGGCCGGCGGCAAGCGGGTGCGGCCGGTGCTCGCGCTGGCGACGGCGCGCGCGCTCGGTGCCGACCCGCAGCGCTACCTGCGGGTCGCGGCGGCGATCGAGCTGATCCACACCTACTCGCTGATCCACGACGACCTGCCGGCGATGGACGACGACGACCTGCGGCGCGGCCAGCCGACCGCACACGTCAGGTACGGCGAGGACGTCGCGATCCTCGCCGGCGACGGCCTCTTCGCCGAGGCGATCCGGCTCTTCTGCGAACAGGAGGGCGAGCCCGCGCGGGTGCTCGCGGCGCTCGCTGAGCTGACCGTGGCGACCGGGGTCGACGGGATGGTCGGCGGCCAGTACGTCGATGTCGCCGGCGAGGCGGCCGACGCCGAGGCGCTGCGCGCCCTGCACGGGCTCAAGACCGGCCGCCTGATCGCTGCGGCGGTCGGCGTCGTACTGATCCTCGAGGGACGTGCCGAACCTGAGACAATCCCGTATCGCAGATTCGCCGCCGAGCTCGGCGTGCTCTTCCAGATCGTCGACGACATCCTCGACGTGACCGGAAGCGACGAGCAGCTCGGCAAGCCGCATGGAAGCGACGAGCGACATGGAAAACTCACCTACGTCAGCCTCTTCGGCCTCGAGCGCGCCCGCGAGCTCGCGGGCGAGTCGCACGCCGGCGCAACGGCGGCGCTGGCCGAGGCAGAGGGCGAGACCGGCGACCTGAAGGGGATCGCCGACTACATCTTCACCCGCAACGAATGAGCGACAAGCGACAGACACTGCTCGAGGGGATCGACTCCCCGGCCGACCTGCACGGGCTCGACGACGAGCAGCTGCAGCAGGTCGCGGGGGAGATGCGCACCTACATCATCGACACGATCGGTGAGATCGGCGGCCACTTCGGCGCCAACCTCGGCACCTGCGAGCTCGCCGTCGCCCTGCACAGCCTGCTCGACTCGCCGCGCGACAAGGTGCTCTGGGACGTCGGCCACCAGGCCTACCCGCACAAGATCCTCACCGGCCGCCGCGAGGCGCTGCCGACGATCCGCCAGTACGACGGTCTCGCCCCGTTCTGCTCGATCCCCGAGTCCGAGCACGACATCATGGGCGCCGGCCACGCCTCGACCTCGATCGGCTACGCGGTCGGGCTGAAGGAGGCGATGCGCAAGGGGATCGGCGAGGACGGCAGGGTCGCGGCGGTGATCGGCGACGGCGCGCTGACCGGCGGCGTCGCTTACGAGGCGCTGCACGCCGCCGGCGGCATGCAGACGCCGGTCGTGATCGTGCTCAACGACAACGGGATGTCGATCTCGCCCAATGTCGGCGCGCTCTCGCGCTACTTCAACCACGTCCGCCTCAACCCGCGCCTCTTCCACGCCCGCGAGGGGGTCGAGGATCGGCTCACCAAGCTGCCGCTGGGGCTGGGCAAGCGGATCGAGCGCCTCGGGCCGGAGATCAAGTCGGCGATCAAGGCCTACTGGGCGCCGGGCCTCTTCTTCGAGGAGCTCGACCTCGCCTACATGGGAGTGGTCGACGGCCACGACGTGCACGCCGTGCGCGAGGCGCTGAAGGAGGCCTTCGCCGCCGACCGACCGGTCGTCGTCCACATCCACACGGTCAAGGGCAAGGGCTTTGCCCCGGCCGAGGAGGGCGGCCTCGAGGGGATGGAGAAGTGGCACGCGGCGAAGCCGAAATCGATTGTCAACGGCGAGCCGACAGCGGCGAAGCCGGTGCCGGTGAAGGAGTCCGACGCGCCCGAGTCGATCGCGCCGGAGCGGCTCGAGAAGCCGCCGCCGCCGAGCGCGCCGCCGCAGTACACGCAGGTCTTCGCCGACGCGATCGTCGCCGAGGCCGAGCGCGACGAGCGCGTGATCGGGATCACCGCGGCGATGGCGGGGGGGACCGGCCTGCAGAAGCTCGCCGACGAGATCCCCGGTCAGTACTACGACGTCGGCATCGCCGAGCAGAACGCGGTCCTGCTCGCCTCCGGGCTGGCGCTGCAGGGGGCGAAGCCGGTCTGCGGCATCTACTCGACCTTCCTCCAGCGCGCCTACGACCAGATCATCCACGACGTCTGCCTGCAGGAGCTCGACGTCACCTTCGCGATGGACCGCGCCGGCCTGGTCGGCGACGACGGCCCGACCCACCACGGCGCCTTCGACGTCTCCTACTTCCGCCCGCTGCCCAATGTCGTCGTGATGGCGCCGCGCGACGAGGCGATGCTGGTCCACATGCTGCGCACTGCGATCGCCCACCATGGCCCCGTGGCGCTGCGCTATCCGCGTGGCGCGGCCGAGGGCGCCGAGCTGCCGGCGCAGCCGGCGGAGCTCCCGATCGGCAGCGGTGAGCTGTTGGCGAGCGGCGAGCGTGTGGCGCTGCTCGGCTACGGCTACGGCGTTTCGGTGGCGCTCGGCGCGGCCGAGATCCTCGCCGGGCACGACCTGCAGCCGACCGTCGCCGATGCCCGTTTCGCCAAGCCGCTCGACGCCGAGCTGCTCGAGCGGCTGGCGCTCGGCCACGACCTGGTCGTGACGATCGAGGAGAACGTGCTGCCCGGCGGCTTCGGCTCCGGAGTGCTCGAGCACCTCGAGGACGCCTTTGCGGACCGGCCCGAGGAGCGCGCCCGGGTGCTGCGGATCGGCCTGCCCGACCGCTACGTCACCCACGGCAAGCCAGCGCTGCTGCGCGAGGAGGCCGGCCTCACCGGCGAGTCGGTGGCCGAGCGGGTGCTGGCGGCGCTGCGCTCCGGCGAGCCCGCCGTTCACTGAATTCCCAGCCGGCGCTTGCACCAAAGCGCTCAATCGGTTAGCCTGCCCAGCGGCCTCCTTGAGAGTCACCGGATTCGCCCCGCTTCGCGGACGTTTCTGGGGTTACTACAGGGAGAGGAGGCGCGTATCTCTGGATATGCAGGGTCCGTTGGGTAGGCGGACCCATGCCCGCAAACAGGTTAGGCTCCGGGCGATGGCAATCAAGCTCCACCGCTGTTCGATCACCTGGTTCAAGGCCGGGATCCATCCCTGCGCGAAGGTGCAGAAGGCGCTCGACGAGCAGGGCATCGAGTACGAGGTCGTGACCGGTCCTGTGCGCCCGAGCAAGCGCGACGAGCTCAAGCAGCTCTCCGGCCAGCGCAAATACCCGGCGATCGAGTTCGAGGACGGCCGCGTCTACCGCGAGGAGTCGGCCGACATGGCCGCACGGATAGAAGCCGGCAAGCTGTTCGATGGCCCGGATGCCGCACCGCCTGCGTAGCCGCTAGGCGCGTTCGGTCGTGACAGCAAACGACCCGCCGAAGCGGGCCGCTTGCGTGACAATCCTTGGTTGGCATGGCCCGCCAAGGTGGCGGTCCAACTCAGCCCGGGACCATCTCGCAGTAGATGCAGCGTAGACGATTCGAAGATTCTGTCAAGCTGGACGATAGGCAGGACAGACAAGAACACACGCCCCGGGCGGGATTCGAACCCGCGACCTACCACTGCGAGATGGCCGCTCTGTCCATGCTGAGCTACCGGGGCGTTGTCGCCCGAGAGCGACGACAGAAACTTACCCCGTCGATTGGCTGTCATCGACGCTACGGCGTCGGCGTAGCCGACTCGCGGCGGAGCAGGCGTAGGCCCAGCCCGGCGAGTAGGTAGGCGATCGCGATCGCCAGCAGGAGGAACTTGACGCTGGCGAAGATCGTCGCCAGCAGGGGAAATGCCGCGCCGGCGCCGTCGAGCGCGAGCAGCAGGCAGATGTTCTCCAGCGCATCGAAGCCGGCGGCGAGCGCGCCGAAGGAGGCAATCGCGGCGCCGACGGCCGCCATGCGGGCCCAGCCACGCCGTCTCGCGAGTTCACGGGTCGCAGCAAGGGCCAGCGTGAGGAAGGCGCCGTAGGCGAGCAGGAAGCCGAAGTCGATCCAGAGCGACTCGCGCGCCGCGTCCCGGCCCTCCTCGCCCCATTCCGCGAGAATCTCATCGGCCCGGTCCTGCCCGCCGGTCAGCTCGAATGGCACGATCCCGGGTCCGCCGGTGTCCTTCATCCGGTTCTCTGCCGGCGACATCGCGAGCAGCAGCACGACGCTCGCGATCGCGGTCAGGATCAACCCCTGTTTGCGGCTCATCGTCGAATCATCTCGCAGCTCACCGCTGTAGGTGCGTACGTGATGCCCGCTGGGCCGCCCACAGGATCAGGCCGAGGCCGAGCAGGGCGGCGGCGCGCAGCCAGGTGGCGCTCTCGACCTGGGTCATGACGACGAGGCAGGCGCCGATGCCGAGCGGCGGCAGGGCGTAGGGGACCGTGAAGTGGGGATGGTCGACCCGGTCGCCCCTCAGCACGAGGGCCGAGATGTTTACGGCGACGAAGACCCAGAGCAGAAGCAGCACGGTGGTGTTGGCGAGCTCGCCGAGGTCGCCGCTGAGGATCAGGCCGGCCGCGACCAGCGTCGTGAAGACGATCGCGACGAGCGGGGTTCCGCGGCTGCTCAACCGCGAGAGGGAAGCGGGGAGGACCCCCTCGCCTGCCATGCCGTAGAGCAGGCGCGAGGCCATGATCATGTTGATCAGCGCCCCGTTCGCGAGCGCGATCAGGCCGATCGCCGAGAAGACCTTGCCGGACACTGCAAGCGGCCCGATCCGCACCACCTCGAGCAGGGCGCCGCTGGAGGCCTCGAGGCGGGCGGTGGGGACGGCCATCGAGGCGACAATCGTGACCGCGATGTAGATCACCCCTGCCGCCGCCAGCCCGGCGAACAGCGCCAGCGGGTAGGAGCGCTCGGGCCGGGTCGTCTCCTCGGCGATGTTGACCGAGTCCTCAAACCCGATCAGGGCGTAGAAGGCGATCGCGGCGCCGGCGAAGATCGCCAGCAGCGGCGTGGTCTGCGACTCGAACTCGACCGCCCGGCCGGGATCCCCTTCGCCGCCGGCCAGCGCCGCGACCCCGATCGCAACCACCAGCAGCAGGCCGCCCAGCTCGATCAGGGTGAAGGCGACGTTGAGCCGGACCGAGACGAGGATGCCGACGAAGTTGACGACGGCGACGATGACGATGAAGGCGAGCGCGGCGAGCGCGACCGGGACGGTCACGAACTCGGCCAGGTAGTCCCCGCCGAAGGCTCTGGCCAGGGCGCTCGCCGAGGTGATGCCCGAGGCGACCACGGCAAAGGCGATCAGGAAGGCGAGGAACGGACTGCGGAACGCCCTTGCGGAGTAGAGCGCCGCGCCGCCGGCGCGCGGGTACTTCGTCACCAGTTCGGCGTAGGAGCCGGCGGTCAGGGCGGCGAGCAGCAGAGCGACCAGGAACGAGGCCCAGATCGCGCCGCCGACCTCGCCGGCGACCACGCCGACGAGGGCGTAGATCCCGCCGCCGAGGATATCGCCGAGGACGAAGAAGAAGAGCATTCGCCGCGAGACGACCCGGCGCAGCCTCGGCCCGTGTCCCTCAGCGGTGCTCGGCGTCCGTGCCTCCATCGCGCTCATTGTCGCCTCGGGCCGTGCGGGCATGGATCAACGCCCCGAACCCGTATGGGCGATCGTGCAACGTGCCGTCCGATCGCCGCAGGTACGTCGAGCGCCCCTCGTCTTCGCCCAGCACCTTCTCGGCCCGCAATCCGAAGCGCGCCAGGGTCTCCTCGACCTCGCCCTCCGGCATGCCCCAGCGCAGCGGCTCGTCCATCTTCGCGACTCGCGCGCGCAGCTCGGCCGCCCCGTAGTACTCGCGCGAGCCGTCGATCGCGCCGGTCCAGCAGGCGTCGAAGACGACCGACGTCCGCGGGTTCTCGTGTTCGCCGATCCAGCCGAGCACGCCGGCGACCGCCTCTTCGGGCAGGTACATGCTGACCCCGGACCAGACGAACAGCGTGTGCGCGGAGCGCTCGTGACCGGCCTGCGCGAGCGTCGTCTCGAGCTCGTCGCGGTTGAAGTCGATCGCGACGAAGTCGACGTCCTGCGGCTCATCGCCGAGGATCCGTCGCAGGTGCGCGCGCTTCGACGCCTGGCTTTGCGGGTGATCGACCTCGAAGACACGGACGCCCTGCAGCGCATCGGCGAGCCGGTAGGGGCGCGAGTCGAATCCGGCGCCCAGCAGGACCAGCTCCTCCAAGCCGGCGGCGGCCTCGGCCAGCAGGATCTCGTCGATGAACTTCGTGCGGACGATCTCGTACGTGTAGGCGCCCGGGGTGATCCTGCTTACGGCCCTGACGATCGGCGCTCGTGTCAGCCTGTACTTGGCGAGCGTCGAGACGTTGAAGCCGGCGAGGAAGCCGGCCGCCATCTCGTCCGGGTTGCGCACGGCCGGATCGGCCTCCATGGCGCCGGCCGCACGCATGGCGCAAGCGGCCTCCGCCGTGCTGCGAGCAGTGAACGGATTGCCGCCTCGCTCGCCTATGGCCATCGAGGATCTCCATGGCCGCGGGCGGAGTCGGGGCGGAGGTCGCGCACCTCGCAGGGCAGCTGCCCTGCTCGCGCGACGATCTCCGGGTCGCCGGTCAGGAGCGGGCCGCCGAGGCGCTGGGCCGTGGCCACGCAGAAGGCGTCGGCGTAGGAGAGGCCACCGCGCGCCTTGACCTTCGCCGCCGCGACCACCAGCTCCCAGTCGGGATCGACCACGACCAGCTCGCGGCGCACGTCCTCGATCGTCTCGCCGGCGTCGGAGGCGCCGCGCGCTCGCATCTCCATGTAGAGCGCCTCGCCCAGATTCACCGAGCACATCGCGGCGCCGGACTCGATCCACTGCTCGCGCACCAGCTCGGCCGCCGGCTCGTCGCGCAGATGGGCGAGCAGCGCCCAGGTATCAAGAACGATTGCCAAGCAGCCCCTGCGCCTTGCGCTCCTCGCGCTCGCGCTCTGCGTAGCGCTCCGCTTCGAGGTCGGCGGTGGAGAGGCCCGGAATGCCGGCCCAGGCTCCCTGCAGCGCCTCGATCCGCTTGCGGCGCTGCTCTGGGTCGTCGGCGAGGCGGTGAATGCGCACCTCCTTGCCGTCGGGCTCGAACACGACCTCGTCGCCCGGCTCGATCCCGATCTCGTCGCGGATCGCCTTCGGGATCACAACCTGCCCTTTTGCCCCGATCTTGTGAGTCATTCAGCCGAGTATAACGTGATACTCGGCCCAGAACATAAGTGATGCACGGGCTGCTCGCCGGCACGAGAGCCTTTTCGGGCTCGCGCGGACCTCGGGCGAGGCCCGCCAACAGCGCCGCAAACCGCTCTAACAAGCCCTCCACAACAGAAAACGCCCCGCCGGGGAGGCGGGGCGCTTCTGGGGTTACTACAGGGAGGAGAGTCATGCGACTGCCCGCATGGCAGAGCGGAATTCCGCTTGCAGAGCCAAATGCAGTCCGGCTGAGTCCGGTTGTAACCGCCTATTTCCGTGCCTGACTGTGGCACGAGTGTGGTACGAGAGCCGATGGAGATCGGGGTCAACCGCCTGGCCGGAATGCGGACGAAACCTATCGGGTCGTCCAGATAGTGTCGCGCTATGGCAACCCAGGCTGTCTACTATCGCGCCGCCGACGGATCTGAGCCCGTCGAGGATTTCCTCGATCGCGAGTTCCCCCTTGAGCCTCGGAAGAAGAATCCGAGCGCGCGGGAGATCGAGGCGGCGGCGACCAAGCGGATGACGATCGACTTGCAGATCGACCGCCTGAACGGCCTGGCCAACGACGACCCGCCGCTGCCGTTCCCTCACACGTCGCAGATCGACGGGCCGCTGCGGGAGCTGCGCTGCCACTACGGGCGCGCGCACTACCGAATCCTCTATCGACGGTCGGGGAATCTGTTCGTGATGCTGCACATGATCCGCAAGACGAGCGGGGCGGTTCCGCGAGTCGAGATAGAGGTCGCCAGGCAGCGCTGGCGAGACTTCAAAGACCGGATGGAGGCGCGGCCTCGCAGGCCGCCTCGCGCGGCCGGGGGAGACGCACCGTGATTCCGTCCGATGGCTTTAGCAGTTTTGCTAAATTGACAGTCGACCGCAGTCAATGAGATCGGACGAAGATGACTCGCAAGAACGACTCCCCAATCGGAGCCACCCACTCGGAGAGCATGGAGAAGCGGGCTCGCAAGAGCGCCGCCTATAGGGCTGCGCTTGAAGAGCAGCAGCCCTACGAGCAGTTCGCCCGGCTGGTGATCCGCAGGCGCATGCAGCTCGGCCTCACGCAGCAGGAGCTGGCCAAGAGGATGGGGACGAGCCATTCCGTCGTCTCCCGCCTTGAGAGCGGCCAGCACCGCTTCAGCTTCGCGACCATGCGCAAGCTCGCCAGGGCGCTCGACACGCATCTCGTCTACGGCTTCCAGGACGAGGCTCCCGACTCGAAGTCCCGCCGGACGCCGAAGCGCGAGCTGGTCGTCTCGGCCTGACCGAGACGCCTATGCGCTCAGGCCTGATTAGCGAAACGGCTCGGGCTCGAACACGTCTTCGCTCGCGAGCTTGCTCAAATCGCTTCGCCCGGAGCGAAAAGCCCCAATCAGCGAGAACGGGGGCTGTGGCGACCTATTGGTCAACTCGCGCTCGAGCGTGTGCGCGACGAACTGCCTCAAGCTGATCTCCCTCTCGGCAGCCTCTCGCTTGGCCCGCAGCACCAAGTCGGCATCCAGCTCGACTGTATTTGTCTGCGCATCCGCCATAGGAAAATGGTAGCTGCGCAATGTGTTGTCGTGCGGGGAGGGGTACTCTTGGGCCATTGGGCAATGATCGAATCAACATCGATCCACGTCAGTTGAGGGGCCTTCCCTGCATCCGCAACACCCGCGTCACGGTCAGCGCGATCCTGGGACGGCTCGCCGCCGGCGCAAGCGTCGATGAGCTGCTGGTGAGCTATCCCGACCTGGAACGAGAGGACGTACTCGCCGCTTTGGCTTACGTTGCTGCGGGCGCTTGCCGCTGACCTGGGCCGGCCACAGCCCGATCTGCTTCGGCCGATCAGCCTCCACCTGCGGCTTGCCGTTCCCGGTGACCACAAGGCAGCAAGCGCCGCACCTCGCGGTCGTACGATGGCACGCTACGTAGTAGGGAACGCAGCCGGTGCGATTGCGAAACTTCGGCAATGGCAAAGGCGGAGCGGGTCGCGGAAGTAGGCCGGACCTATCCCGAGCTTCTGACGAAGCTGCGAAGCCAGGTGGGCTTTCTCGAACGATCCGCGGCGCATTTCGATGAAGGGCACGATGACGAGGGAGAGCAGCTAGCTGCGCGCGCCCGCGTCCTCCTTCACGACACCTCTCACTCACATTCCGTTCTAGGCCAGCTTGGGGCCAAGGGCGCCCTTCGCTTCACCGATACTGCGATCCACCGCGAGCCCGAAACGAAGCACTTGGGGGGAGGCCTCCATGCCGCCACGGTCACCCAGCACGCCGGTCTAGTCGCGTGGCAGACGACGGCGGAGGGCTCATGGTCCTACGTACCGGTGTTGGCCCCGGAGAGCGACGAGCGAGTCAATCCCCCAGCTCCGTTCGATCAGTGGTGGCGCACGCCCTTCCTAGAGGACACGAGCGGTCACTCGATTACCCGCTCCTCGGTGGTCCTCGATGTGGCCGACAAGGACGGGGGTGCCCACGTTGACAAAGCTCTCCCGGAAGCGTTCCATCGACTCCTGTCCGGCGCGTCACTCCCCTTTCAGGTCGTATCCGAGGATGGTTCATCCTCGGATATCCCGGGAATCGTGATGGCGACCATGAGGCAGATCGCATTCGAGCTGCTGGATACGCTGCACCGCGATCTGCCTAACTTCATTCTCGGGTACCCCTTGCAGGCTTCTGCTCAGCTCACGGTTTCCGAGCAAGCAGGTATTTCGCGCAATTCCCCCTGCCCCTGTGAAAGCGGGAAGAAGTTCAAGGTCTGCCACGGCGCGTAGGTCTCTGGCGTGCCGGACTGTGGCACCGACTGCGGCACGCGAGCCGGCCGAGCGCCCTGGCTGCCGATCTCGCGCCGAGCGCGACCAGCCGCATTTGGCTCGCTAGAGCCCTCCACAACAGAAAACGCCCCGCCGGGGAGGCGGGGCGCTTCTGGGGTTACTACAGGGAGGAGAGAAGCGGCGCTAGCCGCATCGCAGAGCGGATTTCGCTTGTTCAAGCGGAATCGAAACCGGTAGAGACCGGTTGAAACCGCCCGGTAGGGTGTCGGACTGGCGCATTAGTGGCGCATCAAGGGACCGCATCTAGCGCCTTATCCCTTATGCGCGTACCTTGACAGCGCATCTAGCGTTCCGTTACGTTGTGTTTGGTAGATGTCGGCTGAGGAGAGGCCTCGTGCTGCAGGTTTTGAGTAGACACGCAAGCACCGCCGGAGTCTGTTGCGCTGCGCTCTGCCTTTGTGCCTGCGCTTTCATCTTCGCGTTCCCTTCCGCTGGAAAGGCCGCCGAGAGCAGTTCCTCTATCGGCGGCGAATGCTGGATCGAGCCGTGGCTTTGCGAAAGCGAAGAACCCGAATGCTTCCTCGAACCGTGGCTCTGTGAAGGCGAATGTTTCTTCTTGCCATCTGAATGTGAAGAAGAAGGCGAACTACAAATCTGCCACGGGGAATTCTGCTCTTACATAGTCGTCTTCTGGGATTGGGTTGAAGATCCGGCGGCGGTGGCCCACGAACAGGTTGAAAAGTACGACGGCCACCTTGGCTTTGTCTACAAATACGCCCTCAAGGGCTACTCTGCCGAATACCGGACGAGTGTTGTCGATGAGGTTGCATGCGAGCCGACCGTCAAGTATGTAAACAAAGACCAGATTGTGACCATAGCCGGCACCTCCTCCTCAGGGCAAAGCAGTTCGTCGGATGGAGTCATTGAATGCAACGTGGAAGAACCCGAACCGGAACCCGAACCCGAACCCGAACCCGAACCCGAACCCGAACCCGAACCCGAACCCGAACCCGAACCGGAATGCCTAGCAGAACCGTCGGATTGCGGTGGCGAAGAACCTACGGATGAAAAACATACGGAAGTTGTACCTGGGGTTCCACCTGGGCCTGCCAGCCCCATCGGGGGAAATGGTGCTGGCAATGCATCACCTGATTCAAGGTCTGGAGCTTCAGGCGTCAAACGCTGCGGCCAGGGCAAGGTTCACAGGTACGGACGTTGCGTACGTGGACGCGCTGTAGCCCGTCGAGCCTGTCGGAATCGGAGCGGGCCAGCCCACCGCCGATGCGTACGGCACAAGATGTACAAGCTGCGCCGTATCGAGCGCCATCGGATGCGCGCTGCGTTGCGAGCCGCACGGTAGACGCGCCCCCCGACCCACCCGCCAGCCCGCGTGGCGCGCAGCGGCAGTCAAGGGCGCGTAGCGCCCGACCCCCGCAGGGGGTTGACGGCCGCAAGCACTGCGCGACAATCGCTCGGGTCGGGTCAGCGACTGATGCCGAAGTCATCGCCGCGACCAATCTCCCGGCTGCGCTGCATCGAGCGCTCCGCTTGCCGGACGCGATCAAGGCGATGCTGGGCCTCGTGGATTCGGTCCCGGGCGTGGTCGTGGAAGGTCCGCTCGAACCGGTCCTCCGGCCGCGGTCCGAGGGCGCTGTCTTTGTCGGTGACGCCACGCTCGTTGCGGTAGGACTCGATGCCGCGCACACCGCGATCCCAAGCCTTCGCCTTCGTGGGCTCGGCGGGCCGCTCGCCCAGCTCCTTGATGACATAGGCCGGAGGTGAAAGTCGGGCGGCGAGGAGCATCTTCCCTTCGCGCTCGGTGAGGACCTGACCGGCGATCTCGTGTTCGCGGCGGACCTCGGTGCTGGGCGGCGCAAGGTCGCTGAGTCTCGCCTTCTCATCGCCCAGCCGTTCGCCCAGCATCCGCTCGCTTTTCTGTGCGCCGGGGAGCTGCTGGCGGCGCGCACGCCAGCCGAGGTCTTCGACCGCTTCGCAACGGGCGACGGCCTCCGCAAGTTGGGCCTGGCGTTCGGCAACGCGCCCCTGCTGGCGCTCATAGGCCTTTTCAGCGTTGGCCTCACGACGCGACGGCGCGCCCAACTTGTCGTGGCGAGCCATGAGGTCGGGCGTAGGCACCCGGGCAAGCTCTGAGCGAAGCGCCTCATCGTGCGCCGCCGTCTGGGCGCGATCGCGCATGGCGGCATCCCCGATGTGCCCGATCGCATCGCCCTCGGGAACCTTCGGCGCGTACTCGGACCGCTCCGTCTGGATCTCCGGCGTGGCGTAGAGGTAGGTCTGCTCGCGACTGCGTGAGACGGCGACATACAGCTCTTGCTTGTCCATCGAGGGATCGGCCAGCACGTAGGCGCGGTCCACGGTGGCGCCCTGGGCGCTGTAGGTGGTGACGGCGTAGGCGTGCTGGAGGGCCGGGGCCTCTCCGTGCGGGGTCATGCGCGAGAGGTAGTCGGGGCCGACCTCGACTACGCGCTCCTGGTCGATGCCGCGCAGCACGGCGCTGCCCTGCTCGGGGTCGACCCGCTCGACCGCCCAGCGCTCGCGGTTGTAGATGCCCTCGGCGTGGTCGTTGACGCGGGTGATCACGTGATCTCCTTCGGCGAAGCGGGCTTCGCCGACTTCGATCTCCGGGCCACCGAGCTGGCCCTCGGCCTTCAGCAACTCCCGCGCCGTCGCGTTCAAGCGCCCGACCTCCGCGTTTCGCTTGGCGATCATCAAGGCGTCCTGGCCCTCGCTGTAGGCGCGGTGCCAGTCGGCGACCATCGCCTCCCTGCGGGCCTCGGCGTCGGGGGCGACCGTGACCCGCTCTTCGGAGCGATACAGCTCAAGCGCAGCCCGCCCCTCGCCCTCGCGGATCATCCGCGCCGCCTCGCGATCAACGTCGTGGTTGTGGCGGATCACCTCGTCGAGGAGGATCGGCTCGGTGCGCTCGGCCAGGGCGCGGTAGAGGCCGCCCGCCTCGATCTCGCCGAGCTGTTGATGGTCTCCGACCAGGACGAGCTTGGCCTGCGCGGCATCGGCGGCCTCGATCAACGCGGCCAGCTCGGCGCTGCCGACCATCCCCGCCTCATCGACCAGGAGCACCGTCCGCGGGGAGAGCAGGGAGGCATCCGCCTCGCCTGTCTCGCCTCCGCTCATCTGGGCGAGAAGGCGAGCGACGCTGCTCGCCTCAAGCCCCTCGGCGCGCAGGACGTTGGCCGCCCTCCAGGTCGGCGCGACTGCGCGCAGCTCGTACCCGGCCTGCGCCCAGCCTTCTGCCGCGGCGACGATGGCGAAGGTCTTGCCGGTCCCGGCCTCGCCGACGACCACGGAGATGCCCTCCGGCTCTGCGAGCAGGCGACGGACCATCTCGCGCTGGTCTGACTTCAAGGTCGGGCGCTTCTGGGTCACCCTGGCGGCGATCAGCTCTCCGGCCTGGCCGCGGGCCTCGCCCTGCATCCTCTCGGCGGTGGCGAGCGCCTTGCGCTCCAGCTCCCAGATGCGCTGCGTCGTGAACCGCTCGGCTCTCGGCGTCTCCGAGACTGGAAAGACCTGATCGGATGCGAGGAAGCCATCGGCCATCCGCACGACCTCGTTCGCCGGCGCGCCGGTCCCCTGGGTGCCGGCGACGGCGCGGATCGTGTCGCGGCGCTCGAAGTGGGAGGCGTGGGCGGTCACTTCCCGGTCCACCTGATCGTGGGAGACCGAATGGGCCTTCGGCGGCTCGCCGCGAAACAGCGCCTCGGGGTCGAAGGTGCGCGAGACCGTCTCGGCGTCCAGGCCGATCTCCTCGCCCGTGGAGCGCCAGCGCTCGCGCAGCTCCTGGCGGCCAACGTCGCGCTCCTTGGCCTGGCGCGTGGTCAGCGCCGCGACTTCCATCGAGCGCGCCGAGGCATCGGGGCCTGCGGCCTCGAGGATTTCCGCGCGGCGGGTGGAGAACTCACGCAGGTGCTCGTCGGCGAAGCCCTCGATCTCGGCGATGCCCTTGCGCACCTCCTGCCACTCGACGCCGAGGCGGCGGGTCAGCTCGTGGCGCAGGTGGGCCTGGTAGAGGTAGCTGGCGGTCTGGGCGTGCTCGTAGATCGCGGGGTGGTAGAGCCGGGTCCACTTGCCATCCGATCCCTTGGTCGCGTTGGCGACCAAGACATGCGTATGCAGCTGCGGATCGCCGTTGCGCGAGGAGCGGTGCTCGAAGGCGGCGGCGAGGAAGCCGTTGCCCTTGACGAACTCCGAACCGCCCGCACCGCGGCGGGTCCAGCATGCCTCCTGTTGGAGGTAGCCGAGCGCGGCATCGACCGCTTCGCGGTGGGCCTGCTGGACCTCGCTTCCCGCCACCGGGCCGAGGCCCCAAAGCAGTGAGACCGACTTGGGAGCCGAGAAGGTGAGATCGAAGCCGGGGACCGGGCCGCGGCCGCCGACAGCCCGCAGGCCGAGTGGCTGACCGTCGGTCGGGTTGTTCCCGGTCAGCATCGCCGTGAGCTGGTCGGCTCCGACCTCCCCGGAGAGGCCGAGCTCAGCGGCGGCGTCGCCCATCCACTGCCCGGCGACCTCGCCCTCGCCGGAGTAGTAGTCCTCCGCGCCTTCGGCGACCTTCTCCAGGTAGTAGATCTCCTGGCCGGTTCCGAGCTTGCCGATGGAAAGCATCACCCCCTCTGTCTGATCGGAGGGGGTTTTGCCCCGCTCTCTTAACAAAGTGATGCGGTGTGAGGGTGGTTGCTGTTGGCTTTTGTCTTCGGCCTCGGGGGTGGCCGAGGCTCTGATCTGACGGCTGCGAAGCTGAGCTACCGGACTGTCGGTCGGTGCTGGCTTTGCTGGTTCTTGCTTCGCTGACTGATCACTTGGTGCCTTTGGTTCTTGGTGGGATCAACTGCCGGGGGCGTTGGCACCCCTGAATCCGACGTAGGCGAGGCAATGGGCGGCGGCGACGGACAAGGCGGGCGATGAAGAAGCTCGCCGCGTCGATCCCGCGCATCGCGCTGACCCCGGCGGAGGCCGCCGCCGCCATCGGTGTTGGCCCGGACTTCTTCGATGCCAACGTCGCCCCGGAGCTGCGCTTGATCCGGCGCGGGCGCAAGCGGCTCGTTCCCGTCTCAGAGCTTGAGCGGTGGACGGCGGAGAACGCGAGTCGGGTGCTGGGGGAGACGGCGTGATCGGGCCGACCGCGCGGACCGGGGTGCAGCTTCTAGGCTCCCTGCGATGGCTGACGGCAAGACGAGAGCACGCCGGGACGTGCGTGCCGCACAGGCAAAGTTCGCGCAAGAGCAGGCCGCATCCCAGAAAGCACGCCGCAAAGCCTTCGCCAAGGCACAGAAAGACGGACTCACGTTGCGGGAAATCGGCGCAGAGGTTGGTCTGCACCACACCCGCGTCCTCCAGATTATCCGGGGCGAGTAGCAGCTTTGGTGAGATTTGCTCACCTAGACTGCTAAGCTCGGCAAAACAACAAACGGCGACCCGCCGTGCGGTAAACACGACGGGCCGCCTGACCACAAGGAGGCATAGCTCCCCATGGCTGATCAGAACCCTACGGGTAGCGCCGAGCGCGTTACCTCTCCATCAGACGAAGACAGGAAGGTCGAGTGGGCGGTCCTCTCGTTCCTGCTCGACCGGCACCCCGAAAGCCCCTCGATCATCGAGGTCTCCCGCGCCCTCAACGAGGGAGCGGCCGAATTCGAGCGCGAGGATGCGGTCGAGCGGGCGGTCCGCGAACTGCTCGGAGCCGGACTGCTGTGCTGCGAGCGCAGCCGCGTCCTGCCGACCCGCGCCGCGCTGTATTTCTGGCAACTGGACGGCTAGGCCGATGGCCGGATCAAGCGACGTTGGCGGCCACTTCGCCGCCAACGTCCGCCGTGTCCGCAAGCGGGTCGGCATCAGCCAGGAAGCGCTCGGCTTCCGCGCTGGTCTTCACCGCACTGAGGTCGGTCTGCTTGAGCGCGGAGAGCGCGTGCCGAGGATCGACACGCTGATCAAGCTCGCCGCTGGTCTGGAGGTCGAGCCTGCCGTCCTCCTTGAGGGGATCGAATGGACCGAAGGCGAGACGACCGTCACGCCGGGGGCCTTCCGTCTCGGACCCGAGAGAGACAGCCAGTAATGGCCGAGGGGATCAGGAAGCGACACTCGAAGGGTTGCAGCGCTCGCGAGGGCGGGCGCTGCAACTGCAAAGGGGGCTACGAGGCGTGGGTGTACCTCTCGCGCGAGGGGAAGAAGGTTCGCAAGACCTTCCGCCACAAGTCAGAAGCGAAGACATGGCGCGCCGACGCCGTGCACGCCGCAAGTCGTAACGAGCTTCGGCCAGCGCCGCGCGATGCTCGCACCTTGGCTGATGCCCTCGCCGAATTCATCGGCGGAATGAAGAGCGGGACGGCTCGGCCCAAAGGACGCGAGGCGTACAAGCCAAACACGATCCGGTCATACGACCGGGCGCTGAGGGTTCACATCGCGCCCTCTGGGGCCGGTCGACTCAAGGTCGCAAGCCTGCAACGGCAAGACCTTCAACAACTGGCGGACGAGCTGCTCGCCTCGGGTCTTGCGGTCGGGACCGTAAGCAACATCTTCAACCCGGTTCAGGCGTTCTACCGCCGTGCCGTCCATCGCGGCGATCTGGCGGTCAACCCCGCCGAAGGAATCGATCTGCCCAACGGCGGATCGCAGCGTCCCGCGCGCATCGCCTCGGCTGCCGAAGCGGCGGCGCTGTTGGCCGCACTCGCCCCGGAGGATCGGCCGGTTTGGGCTACTGCCTTCTACGCGGGCCTACGGCGAGGCGAGCTTCAAGCGCTCCGTTGCTGCGATCTGGATTTCGAGGCCAGCCTGATCCGAGTCGAACGCGGTTGGGACCAGGAGGAGGGCGTGATCGACCCCAAGTCTCGATCCGGTCGCCGTGCCGTGCCGATGTTGGCGATCCTTCGGTGCTACCTCCAAGCAGACTTGGAGCGCACCGGCAGGACCGGGGCAGACCTCGCGTTCGGCCGGACGCCTGGAGCGGCGTTCGTCTCGTCCACCGTTGACAACCGGGCCAAGAAAGCCTGGAGCGCCTTCAACGACCGGGGGCAGGAAGAGGCCGCAGCGGCCGAGCGCGAGTCGAAGCCGCTTCTTCCGATCACCCTGCACGAGTGCCGCCACACCTTCGCCTCGCTGCTGATCGACGCCGGGGCCAACCCCAAGGCCATCCAGACGTTCATGGGCCACTCGAAGATTCAGACGACCTTCGACATCTACGGCCACCTGCTCCCTGGGAGCCACGACGAGGTACGCGAGCGCATGGACGCCTATCTGACGGGCTCGCTGGGTAGGTGATGCACTCTCGGGATGCTCAGCGGGAGTCCGTTTTAGTGCCGCTCGCGCCACTCGGCGTCGTGAGCTGGATTGCTCGATGACCCCTGGGGTTGATCGGATTCCGGCGACTCGTACGTCACCTTGGCGCCCTCGGTCAAGGAGCGAAAGCCCTCGCCGAGGATGGCGCTGTGATGGACAAAGATGTCTTTCGAACCATCGTCAGGCTTGATGAATCCATAGCCCTTGTCGTCGCTGAACCACTTGACGGTGCCGGTCCTGGTCCTGGTTCTGGTTCGGGACTCTTGCCTGCCTGGAGTCTGCTTCTCGAATTGCCGGTATGCGGCTCCGGGTGTCGAGGCCCTGGTCATGCCTTCTGGCTCAGCTCGGACCTCACTAAGCTCATCACCTGCCCAGTGCTCCAATGCCGTCACGCGGGCCTCAAGAGATGCCTGCACCTCATATGGGCTTCGCTCGTCAAGCACCTCGTCCGACGAGAGAAGGTCGAGCTGTTGGAGCGAATCTAGGACGGTGGCCACAAGGGGAGACTTTGCCTCGTCGGTGGCGGGCACAAGCATGTAGGTCGTGGCGTCGCCGTAATCGAGAATGCCAAATTCGACTCTGCCGATTGCGGTTTGCACGCGTGCGCTTGCAACCGCAACCTCTCCGCTCTCGGGATCGTCAATGGTGGAAAAGCTCGCCCCAATTTGCCGCCAGCCCTCGGCGTCCCGCGCGATAGTCGCTGCAATGTCCCCGACGAAATTCTCGGGCTTCTTGTTCCAAGAGATCAACTCTGGCGGGATCATGGCTTCAACTCGGCAATGTCCTGGGTGATGCGAACAAAAGCTACGGAAAGCTTGGCGGTTTCCGTTGGCTTATCAATTGTGACGTATGGGCCCGCTTGACTCCAGTGGCTGCGTGGACCCACGGCACGATCTGGCTCTTGGAAGGCCCAGAACTCAATGCCAGCAACGTTGTCAGGAAGCGGTCCCGGCATCGCCTCGACGGTGGGGGAGATGCCCCAACGAGGGACGCGCCCCCAGATCTCACCAGTGAAGAGTTGCCGGCGTGCCGTGCCGGCGTCTTGCGTCCCGGAAAACCGCCGAAAAAACGGCCCGTAGACTGGTTGGCGCTCGTAATTTGGCGCTCCCGGCACGTCGGCATCGTTTCAGAGATTGATCTGCGAGGACTGAGGCGCGCCACGAGCCCCTTTTGATCGCGCGCCTGAGAGCGGCACTGGCGCATCTACTGGCGCATCGGCCGATGCGGGCGGTCTCGAAATTGCCTGGACGGGGCATGGCTGACACTCCACAAACCGCTCTAGCAAGCCCCGCACAACAGAAAACGCCCCGCCGGGGAGGCGGGGCGCTTCTGGGGTTACTACAGGGAGGAGAGATATGTATCTCTATATATGTGGATCCGTGGGAGGTAGGTGAGCCCTTGATGTGCCGCGGACGGAGCCGATGGGAGTCGACTGCGCATATGAGCGGCGCCAGGCCCGACCAGGAAGTTTGTTAGTGCTTTATCGATCCTCTCTCGTAAATCCTTTAATCAAGATACGAACATACGTGCGATTTGTGTGTGAGGCGAGTCACAGAGGCCGTGGGGTTGGCGTAGGTGGCTCGATGAAGAGAGTCTCCTACCCAATTCTAATGACTGGCTAAACCTCTGGCAAGGACTTTCCAAGCGCCGGATTCCACCGCTGTACCGTTCCCGGCGTGGCGCAAGTCGGCTCCAAAGCGCGGATAGACGCCGTTCTGGCCGAGCGGGGCCTGTTCCCGTCGCGCACGAGCGCCGCCGCCGCGGTGCGCGCCGGCGAGGTCAGGGTCGGCGCCGACGGGCCGGTTGCGCTGCGCCCCAGCCAGCTCGTCGAGCCCGATGCCGACCTGCGGCTCGACCAGGGTCCCCGCTTCGTCTCGCGCGGCGGGATCAAGCTCGGCAACGCGCTCGACGCCCTCGGGCTCGACGTCTCCGGGCGCAACTGCTTCGACGTCGGCGCCTCGACCGGCGGCTTCACCGACTGCCTGTTGCAGCGTGGCGCCGCGCACGTCGTCGCCCTCGACGTCGCCTACGGCCAGCTCGACCTGCGGATGCGGGAGGATCCGCGCGTGACTGTGATCGAGCGCCTCAACGCCCGCGCCCTGACCCCTCCCGATCTTCCCTTCGCCCCCGATCTGGCGACGATCGACGTCTCCTTCATCTCGCTGGCCAAGGTGCTGCCGGCGGTGTCCGCCTGCCTCGGGGCGGGCGGCGAGATCCTGGCGATGGTCAAGCCCCAGTTCGAGCTGGGCCGCGAGCGCGTGCGCAAGGGCGTCGTCCACGACGCGGGCGACCGGCGCGAGGCCGTCCTCGCGGTCGCCGAGGCCGCCGCCGAGCTGGGCCTGCCGCCGCGTGGCATCGCCTCCTCGGGCCTGCCGGGGCCGAAGGGCAACCGCGAGACCTTCGTCCTCTGCGGCGGCGACGGCGCGCCCCTAGCCGACGTCGAGGCTGCGATCGAGGCGGCCGGAATATGAGCGAGCGGCTGGCGACACTGATCACTCACTCGCACCCGCCGGCGACGACGGAGGCGGTCGAGCTGGCCGTCGCCGCTGCGCACGAGGCCGAGTGGCGGCTCGTCGCCACCGCCGAGGAGGTCGCCAAGCACGACGGCGCGGGCTCGGAAGTCGAGGTAGTCGAGTCGCTGCCGCACCAGGCCGACCTCTGCCTCGTGCTCGGCGGCGACGGCTCGATCCTCTACGCCCTGCGCCACTTCGCCCGCACCGGGGTGCCCGTCTTCGGCGTCAACTTCGGCACCGTCGGCTTCCTCGCCGCGGTTGAGCGCGAGCAGGCGGCCGAAGGCCTGCGCCGCGCCTTCGCCGGCGAGACGGAGACGATCGACCTGCCCGGGCTCGAGGTCCAGGTCGGCGAAGCCTCACGCGTCGCCCTCAACGACGTCAGCTTCCTGCGCCGCCCGCACGGCCGCGTCGCCGAGCTCAGCTACAAGATCGCCGACGAGGAGGTCGGCCACGTCCGCTGCGACGGCCTCGTCGCCGCCACCCCGGTCGGCTCGACCGGCTACAACCTCGCCAACCAGGGCCCGATCCTGGCCTGGGGGGTCGAGGGCTACGTCGTCTCCTACGTCGCCCCGCACTCGCTGACCGCGCGCGCCCTCGTCGTCGCGCCCGGCGACGTGCTCCACGTCGGCAACGCCGGCGGCCGCGAGCCGGTCGACGTCGCGATCGACGGCGAGCACACGGGCATCCTCGAGTCCGGCGCCGCCCTCGACGTGCGCTTCGCCGACAGCGTCAGCCGCCTCGCCCAGCTCCCCGGCACGAGCTTCTACCAGCGCATACGCGAGAAGTTCGGCCACCTGGCCGTCTGACCCGCCGACCTCAGTGCTACACAGAGGGGATGCTGCGCGAGTTGCGGATCGAGAACCTGCTGCTGATCGAGCGGGCCGAGCTGCGCCTCGGCGAGGGCCTGAACGCGATCACCGGCGAGACCGGGGCCGGCAAGACCGTGCTCGCCCACTCGCTCGACTTGCTGATGGGGGGCAAGGCGCGGGCGCAGATCGTCCGGCCCGGCGCCGGGGAGGCCTGGGTCGAGGGAGTCTTCGACCTGCCCGCGGGTCTGCTCGACGAGCCCGAGCTGGCGGAGCTGGCTGCGCGCCTGCCCGACGGGACCGATGAGATCGTGCTCGGGCGGCGGGTCTCCGCCTCCGGACGCACCGCCGCCTTCCTCGCCGGCCGCGCCGCCACCGCCGCCGACCTGAAGCTGCTCGGCGGTCGCCTGCTTGCCTTCTACGGGCAGCACGAGCACCGCAAGCTGACGATCGCCTCGGCGCAGCTGGAGATCCTCGACGGCTTCGCCGGCGCCGACCACCTCGCCCTGCGCGAGCGCTACCGCGCGGCGCACCGGGAGTGCGTGCGGCTGGAGGCGGAGCTGGCCGAGCTGCGCGAGCGCGACGGCTCGCGCGAGCGCGACCTCGATCTCTACCGCTACGAGCTGGCCGAGATCGAGGAGGTCGCGCCCGACCCGGCCGAGGACGCCGAGCTGAGCACCGAGCGCGAGCGCCTGCGCCACGCCGAGGGCCTGCGCGAGGCGGCGCTCGCCGCCCTGGCCGGCGCCGCCGGGGCCGAGGAGGACGGCGGCGGCGCGGCGAGCGCCCTCGCCGCCGCCGAAGCCCAGCTGCGCGGTGTCGCCGGGGTCGACGGGGAGCTCGACGTGCTGGGCGAGCGGCTCGCCGCGCTCGCGGTCGAGCTCGACGACGTGGCGGCCGGGCTGCGCGGCTACCTCGACGGGATCGAGGCCGACCCGGAGCGGCTCGCCGCGGTCGAGGAAAGACTGGAAGCGGTCGACCGGCTGCAGCGCAAGCACGGCGGCAGCGTCGAGTCGGTGCTCGCCCACGCCGAGCGCTGCCGGGTCGAGATCGAGCGCCTCGAGGGGGCCGAGACCCGCGGCGCCGAGGCCGAGGCCGCGCTCGTCGAGGCCGAGGCGCAGCGCGCGAAGCTCGGCGAGCGGCTGAGCAGGGGCCGCGCCAAGGCGGCCGGGCCGCTGCGCGAGCGGGTCGCCGCCGCATTGGAGGGCCTGGCGATGCCGGGCGTCGAGCTCGAGGTCGAGCTCGAGCCGCACGCGGCCGGCTACGGGCCGCACGGGCGCGAGTCGGTCGAGCTGCGGATCTCGCCCAACCCCGGGATGGCGCCGGCGCCGCTGCGCGACGCCGCCTCCGGCGGCGAGCTCTCGCGGGTGATGCTGGCGCTGACCGGGCTCGGCGCGGGGGCCGGGGCGGGGACGCTGGTCTTCGACGAGATCGATGCCGGCGTCGGCGGCAAGACCGCTCGCATCGTCGGCGAGCGCCTGCGCGCCCTCGGCGACGACCGCCAGGTGCTCTGCATCACTCACTTGCCCCAGGTCGCCTCGCTGGCGCCGACCCACTTCCGGCTCGAGAAGGACGTCAGCGGCGAGACCGCGGCGGCGACCGTGCAGCGCCTCGATGGCGAGGGCGTGGTCGAGGAGATCCGCCGCATGCTCGGCGGCGAGAGCTCCGACGAGGCGGCGGATCAGCACGCGCGCGAATTGCTCGCAGCGGCGTAGCGTCGCTGTAACCTCAGGGCGTGGCTACCGCCAGTCGCCGTCGCCTTCCTGCGCTGCTGTCGCGCCGCAACGGGACGAGCGGCGAGGCTGAGATCGCCGGCACGCTGCGGCTCGGCCGCCGCACCAAGGACCTGGTCAAGCGCCTGCGCCCGGGCGAGATCGCGGTCGTCGACCACGTCAACATCGACCGCATTGCCGCCGAGGAGCTGGTCGCGACCGGAGTGCGCGCGGTCGTCAACGCCGCGTCCTCCAGCGACGGCCGCTACCCGAACGCCGGCCCGCTGCTGCTCGTCCGCGCCGGGGTCGCCCTGATCGACGTCGAGGATGGCGACCCGTTCGAGCTGCTCGAGGACGGCGCCGAGGCGACGCTCGCCGGCGGCGTGCTCAGCAGCGGCGGGCACGAGGTGCGCGGCCAGGTGCTCGACGTCGCCGAGCTCGAGCGCCGCCTCGCGACGCAGCGCGAGCGGGTCGACGAGGCGCTCGCCGAATTCGCCGAGAACACCGTCGCCCACGTGCGCCAGGAGACCGACCTGCTGACCGGCGCGGTCGAGTTCCCGCCGACCCGCACGGTGTTCCGCGACCGCCAGGTGCTGATCGTCGTCCGCGGCGAGGGGCATCGCAGCGACCTGAAGGCGCTGCGCGCCTACATCCGCGACGTGCGCCCGGTCGTCGTCGCCGTCGACGGCGGCGCCGAGGGCTGCCTCGAGGCCGGGCTCAAGCCCGATGTGATCCTCGGCGACATGGACTCGGCCGGGGACGCGGCCCTGCGCTGCGGCGCCGAGCTGATCGTCCACGCCTACCCCGACGGCCGCGCGCCCGGCCGCGAGCGCCTGCTCGAGCTGGGCCTCGAGCACACGCTCGTCCCCGCCGCCGGCACCAGCGAGGACGTGGCGATGCTGATGTCCTTCGAGAAGGGGGCGGACCTGATCGTCAGCGTCGGCGCCCACTTCAACCTGATCGAGTTCCTCGATCGCAACCGCGGCGGCATGTCCTCGACCTTCCTCACCCGGCTGCGGATCGGCGAGAAGCTGGTCGACGCCAAGGGCGTCAGCCGCCTCTACCACCCGGGCTCCGGCCTGGGCCCGGCGCCGCTCTTCCTCGCCGCCTTCATGATCCTGCTGGCGATCCTTGTGATCGCCTCGCCGGCGCTCGGCGACCTGGTCGACCTGGTCTGGCTCAAGATCAAGATCTGGCTCGGGCTCTAGTTGCGAGCCGAGCAAGCGTCTAGCCTCTCCCGCTCATGGGTTACAGCGCCCGCTACCACGCGACCTCGCTGATTGCCGTCTTCCTCGCGCTCGCGACCGGGATCGTGATCGGGGCGGTGCTCGGCGGCGACGCGATCGACGACACCCGCAAGGACCTCGAGCAGAGCCTCACCGGCAACCTCCAGGACGCGCGCGCGCGTGCCGACGAGCTGCGCGGCGAGCTGAGCCGCGCCGGCGAGTTCTCCGAGCGCGTCTACCCGGTGTTGGTGCGCGACCGCCTGCGCGGGAAACGGATCGGCCTGATCGCCTTCGGCGACCTGCCCGGCAACGTCTACAGCGCGATCGAGGAGGCGCTCGAGCCCGCCGGCGGGCGGCTGGTCGCGGTCGGGGTCGTGCGCGAGCCGGTCGACACGCGCGGCCTCGCCGATGCCCTCGCCAAGACCCGCTTCGCCAAGCTCGCGCAGGACCCCGACGCCCAGACCGCGCTCGGGGTCGGCCTGGGCCGCCAGCTGGTCCGCGGCGGGTCGCTGCTCGAGCCGGTGCGCAGCAACCTCTTCTCGCGCGCCAGCGGCAACTTCGGCCGGCTCGACGCGGTGATCGTCGTCCGCGAGCAGCCGCAAGACATGGGACCGCTGCAGCGCGAAGCGACCGGCCGGATCGAGTCCGGGATCGCAGGCGGAATCGTCGCCACCCGCACCCCCGCGGTCGGGGTCGAGGCGACCGGCGCCGAACCGTCCTCGGTCTCCTTCTACACCGGCAACGACCTCTCCAGCGTCGACGACATCGACCTCGACGCCGGCCGCCTGGCGACGGTCTTCGCCCTGCTCGGCGCCGAGGGCAGCTTCGGCGTCAAGGGCAGCGCCGATCGCCTGCTGCCCGACCTGCTGACGCCGCGCAGATGACCTGGGTCGGCTTCCCGGTCGCGATCGCGGTCGCGTTGCTGGTCGTGCCGGCCGGAGTGCGCGGACTGCTCGACGCCGGCCTCGTGCGCGAGAACTACCGCGGCGCCCGGCTCGCCTTCCCGCTCGGCGCGGTGCTGGCGACGGCGGCCCTGGTCGCGCTGGCGCCGCTCGCCTTCCTCGACGACCGCGGCGACCTCGACCTGCTCGACCCGGAGCTGCGCCGCTGGTTGCCCTACGTGATCGGCGTCGCCTTCCTCGGCTTCCTCGACGACTCGCTGGGGCGGGGGGAGGCGGGCGACACGCCGCGCGGCTGGCGCGGCCACGCGCGGGCGCTGCGTGCGGGCCGGCTCTCGACCGGAGCGATCAAGGCGATCGGGGCGCTGGCGCTCGCCGCCTACGTCGTCTCCGGGCTCGGGCTCGAGTCGTGGCGCTACCTCGCCGACGTCGCGCTGCTGATCCTCGCCACCAACGCCTTCAACCTGCTCGACCTGCGCCCGGGGCGGGCGGAGAAGGGCCTGGCGCTGCTCGGCGTCGGCCTCTGCCTCGGCGCCTGGACGCTCGCGCCGCTGGAGCTGCTCGGGATCTTCGCCGGCCCGATCCTGGTCGGCGCCTGGTTCACGCTGCGCGAGCGGGCGATGCTGGGCGACACCGGCTCGAACCTGGTCGGCGCGGTCGGCGGCGTCTGGCTGCTGACGACGCTGGACGACGGCGCCCGCCTGATCGCCCTCGCGGCGGTCATCGCACTGACCATTTTCGGCGAGTTGCGATCTATTTCGAAGACGGTCGAGTCGGTTCCGCCACTGCGCTGGCTAGACTCGCTCGGCAGAGGATGAGCCGCCCCAAACCAGCAGACACCCGCTTCATCTTCGTCACCGGCGGCGTAGTCTCGGCCCTCGGCAAGGGGATCGCCGCCGCCTCGATCGGCCGCCTCCTGGTCCAGCGCGGCTACCGGGTGCAGCTGCAGAAGTTCGATCCCTACATCAACGTCGACCCCGGGACGATGAGCCCGTTCCAGCACGGCGAGGTCTTCGTCACCGAGGACGGCGCCGAGACCGACCTCGACCTCGGCCACTACGAGCGCTTCACCGACGAGAACACCTCGCGCGCCTCCAACGTCACCGCCGGCTCGGTCTACAACACGGTGATCAACCGCGAGCGGCGTGGCGACTACCTCGGCGCCACGGTGCAGGTGATCCCGCACATCACCGACGAGATCAAGAACCGGATCCTGATCGTCGCCGAGTCGCAGTCGGTCGACTTCGTGCTGACCGAGATCGGCGGCACGGTCGGCGACATCGAGTCGCTGCCCTTCCTCGAGTCGATCCGCCAGCTCTACACCGATCTCGGCCCGAAACGGGCGATGTTCATGCACCTGACGCTGGTGCCCTACGTCGGCCACGCGGGCGAACTGAAGACCAAGCCGACCCAGCACTCGGTCAACGAGCTGCGCCGCATCGGGATCCAGCCGCACGCGCTGGTCTGCCGCTCCGAGAGCCTGCTCGACCGCGAGATCCGCAGCAAGATCGCGCTCTTCGCCAGCCTCCCGGTCGACGCCGTCGTCTCCGCCCACGACGTCGACAACATCTACAAGGTGCCGCTCGTCTTCCGCGCCGAAGGCGTCGACGACCTCGTCCTCGACCACTTCGGAATGGAGGCGCCGGCCTCGGACATGAGCGAGTGGGAGGCGATGGTGCGCCGCGCCGAGGAGGCGACCGGCAAGGTCAAGATCGCCCTGGTCGGCAAGTACGTGCAGCTCGCCGACGCCTACAAGTCGGTGATCGAGGCGCTCGAGCACGGCGGCTTCCACCACGGAATCGAGATCGAGGTCGAGCTGGTCGACTCGGAGAACTTCGACGCCGAGCAGCTCGAGGACGCCGACGGGGTGCTGATCCCGGGCGGCTTCGGCGAGCGCGGGATCGAGGGCAAGGTCGAAGCGGCGCGGATCGCCCGCGAGCGCTCGATCCCCTACCTGGGCATCTGCCTCGGCATGCAGATCGCCGTGGTCGAGTTCGCCCGCAGCGTCGCCGGCATGGACGGCGCCAACTCGGCCGAGTTCGACCCCGAGACGCCGTTCCCGGTGGTCGACCTGCTGCCCGAGCAGAAGGAAGTCTCCGACATGGGCGGCACGATGCGGCTCGGCGCCGACCCGGTGAAGCTGCACGAGGGCACGCGGGCACGTGAGATCTTCGACGAGGCGGTCATCTACAAGCGCCACCGCCACCGCTACGAGGTCAACATCCAGCTGCGCCGCCGGCTCGAAGACGAGGGCCTGGTCTGCGGTGGCACCTCGCCCGACGAGCGCCTGGTCGAGATGGTCGAGCTGCCCGATCACCCCTTCTTCGTCGCCTCGCAGTTCCACCCCGAGTTCAACTCGCGCCCCGACCGGCCCGAGCCGCTCTTCCGCGAGTTCGTCGGCGCCGCCACCCGCCACGCCGGCGAGCAGCCGGCCGAGGGTGGAGAGATCGAGTCGTCTGCGGAGGACTCCTCCTCCGTCGCCCGCCAGGGCTGAGCCGGTTAGCCTGTCCCGCCGTGGACAGGCTGCACGAGAGGTTCATCAGGCTCTGCGAGATCCGTAGCCCTACGGGAGAGGAGCGCGAGGTCGCGGACTCGCTGCTGGCCGAGTTGCGCGCGCTCGGGCTCGAGGTCGCCGAGGACGAGGCCGCCGGCCCGGCCGACGCCGGCGCCGGCAACATCCTCGCGCGGCTGCCGGGGCGCTCCGACCGCTGGGCGACGTTCTGCGCCCACATCGACACCGTGCCACACCCCGGCCAGATCGAGGTGGTCGAGGCCGAGGGCGTCTTCCGCAGCGCCGGCGAGACGATCCTCGGCGCCGACAACAAGGCCGCGGTCGCGGTCTTCATGGAGCTGATCGCCCGCGGCGCCGCCGAGCCGCCGCCGGTCGGGATCGAGCTGCTGCTGACCGTCGCCGAGGAGCAGGGGCTGCGCGGCGCCAAAGCCTTCGATACGAGCACGCTGCGCTCCGGCGTCGGCTTCGTCCTCGATCACGCCGGCCCGGTCGGCGAAGTGATCGTGGCGACGCCGACCCAGCAGCAGATCCGCGCCGACTTCGCCGGGGTCGAGGCCCACGCCGGGATCGAACCCGACGACGGCAACAGCGCGATCGCCGCCGCCGCGGCCGCGATCGGCCGCATGGAGCTGGGCCGGCTCGACCCCGAGACGACCGCCAACGTCGGCCTGATCGAGGGCGGCACCTCGGGCAACGTCGTCCCCGGCCACTGCGCGATCCACGCCGAGGCGCGCAGCCTCGACGCCGACCGCGTCGCGGCCGTGGCGGGGGAGATGGCCGAGGCCTGCGCCTGGGGTGCCAGCGAGCACGGCTGCGACGTCGACGTCCAGCTCGAAGAGCTCTTCCGCGGCTACCGCCTGCCGCCCTCCTCGCCCGCGCTAGCCCTGGCCGAGGCCGGCCTGCGCAGCGCCGGACAGGAGCCGGTCCGCACCGCGATCGGCGGCGGCAGCGACGCCAACGCTCTGCGCCTCGACGGCTTCGACTGCGTCCTGCTCGCCAACGGCACCAGGGACGTCCACACCGAACACGAGTGCGTCGCGGCCCGCGATCTCGACACGATGCTCGCCGTCTGCGAGGGCATCGTCGCGGCGGCCGGCGCCGACCCGGCCGCGGGGTGAGCGGCCGGCTGAAGCTGCGCCGCGGCGTCGTCGTCGAGGCGAGCCCGCTGACGGTCGAGGTCGGCGGCGAGCGCCGCCGGGCCTGGGCCGACACGGCGCTGCTGGGCGAGATGCGCGCCGGCGACGAGGTCGTCGTCAACGTCGCCGCGCTCGACCTCGGGCTCGGCTCGGGCGGCTTCGATGTCGTCCACGTCAACCTGACCCGCGGCCTGGACGGCGGCGACTCGGGCGACGCCCACGTGATCAAGCTCAACTACACGTCCCTGCAGCACCCGGTCGAGCCGGTCGAGCTTCCGCTGCGAGTTATGCCCGCTATAGGGGCAAAAGTCGCAGCGGAAGCGATGCCGGTGCTCGTCCTGCCGCTGCACGGGCACCTGGCACCGGCGGCCTGGGCGGCGGCGCAGACGACGCCGGGGCTGAAGCTGGGCTACGTGCAGAGCGGCGGCGGGGCGCTGCCCGGCTCGTTCAGTCGCGACGTCGCCGAGCTGCGCGAGCGCGGCCTGCTCTGCGACCACATCACGGCGGCGCCGGCCTACGGCGGTGAGCGCGAGGCGCTCAGCGTCGCGGGCGCGCTCGACGCGGCGGCGGGCGATCTCGGCTGGGACGCGGCCGTGGTCGGCCCCGGCCCCGGCATCATCGGCTCCGACACTCGCCTCGGCCACGGTGGCATGGCCGCGCTCGACAGCGCCCACGCCGCCCTTGCCCTGGGGATGCCGACCCTGCTCTCGCCCCGCCTTTCCGAATCCGACCCCCGCGACCGCCACCGGGGCTTCAGCCACCACACCCTGACTGTCCTGGAGATGCTGCTGGGCGGGGTGACGGTGCCGATGCCGGCCGGGGCGCCTGAGGCCGCCTCGCAGCTCACCGACGCGACGGAGGGCCTCCACCAACTCCACGAAGCGCGGCCCGACCTCGACGGCTATGCGGCCTCCGGGCTCTCGACCCGCACGATGGGCCGGGACATCGAGCAGGACAAGCTCTTCTTTGCCGCGCCCCTCACCGCGGGCGCTGCCTTGCGCCGCGAGGAATGAGGCCGGCGCGGGAGAACGAGCCCGCATGGCCGCCGCCGTCGAGACCCCGCCTCAGATCAGCTCGCGCTTCGAGGGCCTAGTCCTCGACTTCCTCTCCTACCTGGAGCTCGAGCGCGGCCTCTCGCGCAACACGCTGAACGCCTACCGCACCGACCTACTCCAGTACGGCGAGTACCTCGACGCGCACGAGCTCGACCCGCTGCAGGCGCGGCCGGCCGAGATCGGCGACTTCCTCGCCGACCTCGCGACCGGCAACGGCCGCCCGGCCTGCTCGGCCTCGACCGTCCACCGCAAGACCGCCTGCCTGCGCTCCTTCTACAAGCACCTGCGTCGCGACGAGTTGATCGGCGACGACCCGACCGCGGCGCTGAGCGCCCCGCGCCGGGCCAAGAAGCTGCCGCAGGTGCTCAACTACGCCGAGGTGCAGAATCTGCTCTCGGCGCCGCGCGGCAGCGAGCCGACCTCGCTGCGCGACCGGGCGCTGCTCGAGGTGATGTACGCGTGTGGGCTGCGCGCCTCGGAGACGATCGGGCTCGAGCTCTCTGACGTCGACCTGCGCGAGGGCCTGCTGCGGGCGCGCGGCAAGGGCTCGAAGGAGCGGATCGTGCCGCTGGGCCGCAAAGCGATCGCGGCGATCTCCGCCTACCTGCGCGGCGGGCGGCCGAAGCTGGTCCCGCCTGAACGCCACGAGGTACGGCTGTTCGTCAACTTTCGCGGCGGGCCGCTCAGCCGCCAGGGCCTCTACAAGATCGTGCAGCGGCACGCGCGCGATGCCGGGCTGGCCGGCCAGATGAGCCCGCACACCCTGCGCCACAGCTTCGCCACCCACCTGCTCGCCGGCGGTTGTGACCTGCGCGCCGTGCAGGAGATGCTCGGCCACGCCGACATCGCGACCACCCAGATGTACACGCACCTCTCCGGCGAGCGCCTCAAGCAGGTCTACTTCGAGTCGCACCCCCGCGCGACCGACGGCTGATAGAACCGGGCGCCGAGTGCCCGAGCTGCCCGAGGTCGAGACCGTCTGCCGCCAGCTCGAGCCGGAGCTGGAAGGACGGCGGATCGAGTCGCTGGAGGTGGCCGACCCGCGCTGGTGCCGGCCGATGACGGCGGCGAAGCTCGAGCGGGCGTTGGCGGGGCGGACGATCGAGGGACTGGCGCGGCGCGGCAAGTACCTGCTGCTCGGCCTCGACGGCGAGCAGACCCTGGTCATGCACCTGCGGATGACCGGCAACCTGGTCCTGGTCGAGGGCGAGGACAAGCCACTCTCTTACCTGCGGGCCCGCTTCGTCCTCGACGACGGGCGCGAGCTCTGGTTCACCGACCCGCGCCGCTTCGGTGAGGCGCTGCTGCTGGGCGACGCGGAGCTCGATGCCCACTTCGCCCCGCGGCTCGGGGTCGAGCCGCTCTCGGAGGACTTCACGGCCGAGGCTCTGGGCGTGATGGCCGCCGGGCGCACCGCCCCGCTCAAGTCCTTCCTGCTCGACCAGAAGGGCGTCGCCGGCATCGGCAACATCTACGCCGACGAGGCTCTGTTCCGGGCGCACCTGCACCCGCTCTCGCCGGCCGGGTCGATGAAGCCGGAGCACCTGGGGGATTTGCGCGAGGCGATCGTCGCGGCGCTGGAAGCCGGGATCGACGGCGGCGGCGCCTCGATCGACGACTACCGCGACGGGCGCGGCGAGAAGGGCCGGATGCAGGACGAGTTCCTCGTCCACACGCGAGAGGGCGAGCCCTGCCCGCGCTGCGAGGGCACGATCGAGCGGATCGTCGTATCCGGTCGCTCGACCTACTTCTGCCCGGACTGCCAAGTGAAGCTGCGCCGCAGGCCGCGGCGTCGCCGTCCGGTGCGTCGTTCACCTTAGGCGGGTTATGGCTGGCAAGACGGTGAAGACGGAGGCGATCGTCCTGCGCAGCATCCGCTATGGCGACGCCGACCGCATCCTCCACCTCTACACGGCGCAGCGGGGCAGGGTGGGGGCGATCGCGAAGGGCGCGCGGCGGCCGAAATCGCGCTTCGGTGGGCGGCTCGAGCCCTTCTTCCGGCTCGACCTGCTGCTGCACGAAGGGCGCGGCGAGCTGCTCACGGTCACCCAGGCGGCGACCGTCGACGGCTACCCGCGCCTGCGCGCCGCGGGCGCGACGCTGACCGCGGGCGCCAGGGCCTGCGACGCGGTGCTGCGCCTGCTCGACTCGGCCGAGTCGAACCCGCCCGCCTACAACCTGCTCTGCCGCTACCTCGCCCTGCTCGACGATCCCGCCCTGGCCGCGACGGCGGCCGGGCTGCCGGCGGCGCTCTCCTTCCGGCTCAAGCTCGCCCTTGTCGCCGGCTTCTCCCCCGAGCTCGCCTCCTGCGCGCGCTGCGGTGAGGCCGAGCACCTGGCCGGCTTCTCCGGGGCGGCCGGGGGCGTCGTTTGCACGAGCTGCGAAGCGGGCGCCTTTCCGCTCTCCGAGGGCGCGCACCGCTTCATGGTCGAGGCGATCGCGCGGCCGCTGGCCGAGGCCCCCGAGGCGGATGAGCTCGAGCTGCGCCAGGCCGAGCGGGCGATCGGCGAGACGTTGGAGCACCACGCGCACGTGCAGTTACGCGCTGCGGCGTAGGATCGGGCGGTGCCCGCCACCGCAACGTTCGAGGACCGCGTACGAGCCTGGGAGGCCGAGTTCCTCTCCGACCTGGCGACGCCCTCCTACCCGGCGCAGCGCCGGGTCGAGGAGCCCGACAGCCCGCTGCGCACGCCGTTCCAGCGCGACCGCGACCGGATCGTCCACTCGAAGGCCTTCCGCCGGCTCAAGCACAAGACGCAGGTCTTCATCGCGCCCGAGGGCGACCACTACCGGACGCGGCTCACGCACACGCTGGAGGCCTGCGGGATCGCCCGCACGGTCGCCCGCGCGCTCGGCCTCAACGAGGACCTGACCGAGGCGATCGGGCTCGGCCACGACCTCGGCCACCCGCCCTTCGGCCACACCGGGGAGCAGGCGCTGGACGAGGCGCTGCGCGAGCGCTGCGGGCACGGCTTCAAGCACAACGTCCACTCGCTGCGCGTCGTCGACGTGCTCGAGCGCGAGGGGCAGGGGCTGAACCTGACCGAGCAGGTGCGCGACGGCATCCTCAACCACACCGGCTCCGACCGCCCGGCGACGCTGGAGGGGCGGATCGTCAAGCTGGTCGACCGGGTCGCCTACATCAACCATGACATCGACGACGCGCTGCGGGCGGGGATCCTGCGCCCCGACGACCTGCCGGCGGCGGAGATCGAGCTGCTCGGACCGACCGGCTCGCTGCGGATCGACACCCTCGTGCGCGACATCGTCGAGCGTTCGACCGAGGCCGGCGACATCGCGCAGAGCGAGGAGGTCGGCGGGGCGATGCTGCGGCTGCGCAGGTTCATGTTCGAGCGGGTCTACCTCGGCGCCGCGGCGCGCAGCGAGCACGAGCGGGCACAGCGGGCGATCCGCGGCCTCTTCGACCACTACGCCGAGCACCCCGAGGAGGTGCCGGAGGGCGAGGTCGGGGCGAGCGAGTGCCAGCGGATCGCCGACTACCTGGCGGGGATGACGGACCGCTTCTGCATCGCCCGCTTCGCCGAGCTGACGATCCCCGAGGCGGCGAAGTTCTAGTGGCGCTGATCTCCGACGAGAGCCTCGAGCGGGTCAAGCAGGCGGCCGACATCGTCGAGGTCGTCTCCGCCCACACCGACCTGCGTCGTCAGGGCGCCCGCTGGGTCGGGCTCTGCCCCTTCCATGAGGAGCGCACGCCCTCGTTCTCGGTCGACCAAGGGGAGAAGCTCTACCACTGCTTCGGCTGCGGGGTGGGCGGCGACACGATCAAGTTCGTCGAGGAGAAGGAGGGAGTCGGCTTCGCCGAGGCGGTCGAGCTGCTGGCCGACCGCTACGGGGTCGAGCTGCAGCGCGAGAAGGAGGATCCGCGGGCGGAGGCGCGGCGCCAGCAGCGCCGCCGCCTGGGCGAGCTGCTCGACCGCACCGCCGGCTTCTACGCGCACTACCTCTGGGACTCCGAGGAGGCGGGGAAGGCGCGCGACTACATGGGCGAGCGCGGCCTCGGCGAGGAGACGCTGCGCGCCTTCGGCGTCGGCTACGCGCCCAGCGCCTGGGACACGGTGCTGCTGCGCGGCCAGCGCGCCGGCTTCAAGGTCGAGGAGCTGCGCGGGGTCGGGCTGGCGCAGCGTGGGCGCAGCGGCGGCGAGTACGACCGCTTCCGCGAGCGGATCATGTTCCCGATCCGCGACCGGCGCGGGCGCACGCTCGGCTTCGGCGGCCGGGCGATGCGCTCCGACCAGGGGGCGAAGTACGTCAACACCGCCGAGACCGACTTCTTCCACAAGAGCCGCATGCTCTACGGCATCGACCTCGCCAAGGAGGCGATCGCCAGGGGCGGCCGCGCGGTCGTGGTCGAGGGCTATACCGACGTGCTGGCGCTGCACCAGGCCGGGATCGCCGAGGCGGTCGGGGTGATGGGCACGGCGATCACCGAGGAGCAGGTCGCGGCGCTCTCGGGAATGGTCGACGAGGTCGTGCTGGCGCTCGACGCCGACTCGGCCGGGCAGGAGGCGATGCTGCGCGCGCAGCGGGTCGCGGCGGGGCGCAAGATGCGCCTGCGGGTGGCAGCGATGCCGGCCGGGGAGGACCCGGCCGAGATGGCGGCGGCGGAGGGGGGAGCGGAGCGCTTCCGGGCGTTGGTCGAGGACGCGGTCGACCTGCCCGCGTTCCAGGTCGGGCTGGTGCTCGACGGCACCGACGTCACCTCGCCGGCCGAGCGCGACCGGGCGCTGGGCGAGGTCGCGCCGATCCTGGCCGGGATGGGGGAGACCGCGAGTCGCGACGACCTCGTCCGGCGGGTGGCCGGGCGGCTCGACCTCGAGCCGGCGCTGGTGATGGGCCGGGTGACCGCGGCACGGCCGCCGAGCGGCGGCGAAGGGGAGTCGCCGCGGCGGCGTGAAGGCGCCGCGGCGCAGCCGGCGCCGGCGGTGCGCAGCGGTGGCGAGCTGACCTCGCGCGAACGGCGCGAGCGGGCGTTGCTGGCGATGTGCATCGCGCTGCCCGAGCAGGGCCGCGACTACCTGGCCCGGCTCGGCGAGGAGCACCTCTCGCCGAGCGGGGCGAGCGTCGCGGCCTGGCTGCGCGAGCACCCCGAGGACCCGGCCTCGAATCTCCCGCACGACGACGAGCAGCTCGCCAGCCTGATCGCCGAGTTGGTCATCCTCGCCCACGACGAGCCCGCCTCGGCCGAGTCGATGGAGCTCAACTACATGCTGCTCGAGCAGCGCCGGATCGAGTCCCAGATCGCAACCGCCGGCGAATCCGGCGACTACGAGCGCCGCGCCGCCCTAAGCCGCGAACGCGCCGCCCTGGTCGAACGCATAGCCCGCACCGAGAGCGTCGGCGGCGGCTAACGAGACGAACAGACGTTCGCAGTTTTCTGTCTGATCGACTTGCAATCCTCTGCACATGAAGAGGAGGTTCTTGGAGGAGTGCTTGGCCAAGGGGATGTCTCTTGAGGCGATCGGTGAGGTCGCGGGTAAGCACGCATCGACGGTTGGCTACTGGATGAAGAAGCATGGCCTTACAGCATGTGGCGCGGACAAGTACACGAGGCGGGGCGCCGTCGATAGTGCCGAGCTCGAAGAGCTTGTCCATCAGGGCGCGACGCTATCCGAGATGGCAGAGGCGCTCGACCGCAATGCCTCAACGATCAGGTATTGGCTGGAACGCTATGAAATTGAGCGCTCGCTGCCGCGTGGTCGGCGGCCGCGCTGTGGTGACGGGGAGCGCTTCGCGACCTTTGACTGCAAGCGGCACGGTAGGACCGAGTTCGTGCTCGAGGGTCGTGGCTATTACCGCTGCAAGCGCTGCCGATCCGAAGCGGTGGCCAAGCGTCGGCGGACGATCAAGCGACAATTGGTTGAGGAGGCCGGTGGTGCCTGCGCCCTTTGCGGCTATGCGCGCTGGCACGGTGCGCTGCAGTTCCATCACGTTGAGGCCGCGGCCAAGGAGTTCCATCTCGCCCAGGGCGGCTACTCACGCTCAATCGCCCGGAGTCGGGCTGAGATGGAAAAGTGCACGCTGCTCTGTGCGAACTGCCATGCCGAGGTGGAGGGAGGGTTCGCTACTCTCCCGATGGATTCAGACCGTTCTCAGACAAAAAAGACTGAACAGCGGTTACATGAGGTTGTTTGATTAGTCGGGGGTAGCTCAATTGGTAGAGCGCCGTCCTGTTAAGTCGGTGGTTGACGGTTCGAGTCCGTCCCCCCGAGCTCAAGAAGGGTCGCGGGCAGCCGCGGCCCTTCTTTTTGACCCAGACGTCCCGGCGGCCAGCTGCTCGACCAGTTCGGCGCCGCGCTCGGCGCCGTCGTTCTGCCCGGCCCAGGCGGAGAGCTCTGCGGCTCGCTGGGTGAACGCCGGGTCGTCGAGGATGCGGCGCGCCGCCCAGCGCAGTGGGGCCGGGCGGCAGAGGCGCCAGGGCAGCGAGAGGCCTGCGCCGGCCCAGCCGACGCGCATCGCGGTCTCGCTCATGTCGCCGATGAAGGGGCTGATCAGCAGCGGCGTGCCGGCGCCGAGGGCGCGGCAGACGGTGCCGTGGCCGCCGTGGGAGACGACGAGCGCCGCCGCCGGCATCAGCTGGCTGTAGCTGAGCCAGTCGACCAAGACGGCGTTCCCGGGCACCTCGATCGGGCTCTGCGGCACCACCCGGTTCGTCGTCGCCACCACCCGCACCGGCTGTTCGGCCAGCGCCGCCAGCGCCGTGCGCACGAGGTGGTTGCGCGAATCGTGCGCGGTGCTGGGCGCGACCAGCACCAGAGGATCGTCGCCGGGCGGCAGCTCGATCTCGGGGTGGGGGACCTCGAAGCTCATCGGCCCGACCACCTCGACCCCCGCCGGCCAGCGCCGCGGGTACTCGAGCTGGGGGAAGGTGCCGACCAGCGCCAGCTCGGCGCTGATCCCGCCGTGGAAGCGCTCGGTCGGCGCCAGCCCGAGCCGCGCTCGCTGCTTGTTGAGGTCGTCCCGGCCCTGCTCGAGCCCGACGTTGAGCGCCCGCTGCCCGGCCCGCCAGACCCCGCGCCCCAGCGGCGTGCGCGGCGGCCGCAGGCCGATCGCGAAGAACGGCAGCCCCGGCTCGACCACCGGGTAGATGTGCGGGACCAGCGTCGCCCGCGGGATCCCCGCCGCCTCGGCCGCCAGCGCCGGCGCCAGGGTGAGGATGTCGCTGACGACGACGTGCGGGCGCATCTCCTCCAGCAGCGGCAGCAGCGCCCGCGCCGCCTCAGCCGCGTGCGAGCCCTCGGCCGAGTCGGGGTCCGGCGGCGGGAACATCCGGTATTCCTCGGCCGCGGCGAAGCCCAGGCCGGCGCCCTCGACGGCGGCCCGCCGCTCCTCCCAGGTCTCGATCGTGACCGCGTGCCCGCGCCCGGCCAGCGCCCGGCCGAGCGCGATCGCTGGGAATACGTGCCCCGGATCGCCGAAGGCGGCGACCAGGAAGCGCTTAGGGGGTGTCAAGCCCCTCGCCCGGGCGGGTGAAGACAATCTCCGGGATGTGGCAGTTGGGCGAGACGTTGAGCAGGAAGCGCACCGCCTCGCCGATGTCCTGCGGCCGGATCATCTCCTCGGCGGGAACCTGGCCCTTGGCGAACTCGGTCATCGGCGTGTCGACGAAGCCCGGCGCCAGCGCCGTGCACTGGATCCCGTCGCCGCCAACCTCGCGGTGGGTCGACTGGGTGAAGTTGATCACCGCGCCCTTGGTCGCGGCGTAGATCGAGAGCCATGCCTGGCCCGATTTGCCCGCGATCGAGGCGGTGTTGACGATCAGGGCCTTGCCGTGCTCGGCGCCGGCCTCGCGCAGCAGCGGCAGGCCCTCGCGGGTGCCGATGATCAGCGCCCGCAGGTTGACCGCGAGCTGCATGTCGAGGTATTTGGTCTGGATCTCCTCCATCGGCGCGCCGATCCCGACGCCAGCGTTGTTGACCAGCACGTCGAGGCGGCCGTAGGCCTCCCGGTGCTTGGCGAAGACACCGACCACGTCCTCCTCGTCGGTCATGTTGGCGGCGACGCTCTGCACCTCGAGCCCGTCGGCGCGCAGCTCCGCCGCCGCGGCCTCGAGCTTCTCCGGCCGCCGCGCGGAGATCGTCAGCGCGTGGCCTTCCTCGCCGAGCGTGCGGGCGATCGCCAGCCCGATTCCGCTCGATGCCCCGGTTATCAGTGCCGCTCGATCCGCCATATCCCGCTCCTCGCGCTCGTCGTTGGCCGGGCACGCACCCTATAGGCCGCCCGACCGTCCCGGCCGAATAACATGACGGGCCGCATGTCTTGGCGCCGTGCCACAAGCGCTTCCGCCTGCCTGCTCGCGGCCGCCCTCCTCGCGGCCGGCTGCGGGGGGGACTCCGATACCTCGACCTCGACCGCAGCCACCGCGGCCGGCAAGCCCGCGCCGCCGAAGAGCGCCTTCCCGCAGACCGAAGGCCGGACCCTGCAGGAGCTGGTCAAAGACCAGGACTCGCATGCCGAACTCGTCGTCTCGCCCGCGGCGCTCACCTTCGACAAGGGTGAGAACCGCTATCCGTTCGGGGTCTTCGAGCCCGACCGCAACCAGATCGACGACGCCGAAGTGGCGCTCTACCTGGCCAAGGTGCCTTCGCCCAAGGGCGGCAGCGGCGGTATCGGCAAGAACGGCAAACAGAAGAAGGGCGCGCTGGCGCGGGCGCGCGAGGAAGGGCTCGAACAGCCGGCCGTCGGCCCCTACCCAGCGGCGATCGAAAGCCTCGCCACCCAGCCGGCCTACCGCGCCCAGACGACGACCAGCGATCCCGACGCTGCCACCGTCATCTACAGCGCCGACGTCGATTTTCCCAGCGACGGCGAGTGGCGCATCGCGGCCTTGGTCAAGCAGGACGACGAGATCGTCGCGACGCTGCTGCCGAGCGCCGAAGTCGGCCGGTTCAAGGGCGTGCCCAAGGTGGGGGAGAAGGCGCCGAAGATCCACACGCCGACCCTCGCTGACGTCGGCGGCGACCCCTCGAAAGTCACCACCAGGCTGCCGCCCGACACGCAGAACCGCGTCGATTACGCCGACGCGCTCGGCAAGGAACCGATCCTGCTCTTGTTTGCGACCCCCCAGTTCTGCCAGAGTCGGGTCTGCGGTCCGGTCGTCGATGTGGCCGAGCAGGTCAAAGACCAGTACGGCGACGAGGCCGCGTTCATCCACATGGAGATCTTCAACGACAACGACCCGGGCAAGGACGTGCGTCCCCAGGTGCGGGCTTTCCGCCTGCCGACCGAGCCGTGGCTTTTCGCGATCGACCGCCAGGGGATCGTCCGGGCCGAGGTCGAGGGCGCCTTCGGCGTCGACCTGATGACCAAAGCCGTGAAAGAGGTGGCGGGAGGATGAGCGATAAAACCGAGAAGGCCGCACCCGACCCAGAGCTGCTCAAGTCGTTTGCCGAAGAGGCGAAACGGCGCTGTGACGTGATCGCGGCCGGCCTCGCGACCGAGACCGAAGACTTCGAGACGCTGCGCTCCGAAGCGCACGCGCTCAAGGGCACCGCCGGCGCGGTCGGGCTGCGCCGCCTGGCCGAGCTCGCCGGGCTGATGGAATCCGACCTCGCCGAAGCGAAGAAGTCGGGCGAGCTGCGCGGCGGCCGCTCGCACCAGATCGCCGACGCCGCCAAGGCCCTCGCCGAGGGGGCGTCCGCCGCCGCTGAGGGCAAGGAAGAGCCACCCGACGTGGGCCGCTCGCTGGCCCAGCTGTTCAGCGCCTAGCGCCGATGCTGGTCGAGAAGGTCCAGATTGCAGGGGGCGGGATTGCCGGCCTCGCCGCCGGCGTCGCCCTGCGCCAGCGCGGGGTGGAGGTCGAGATCCACGAGAAGTTCGACGACCTGCAGGGCCGGGCGACGGGCTTCTCGGTCTGGGCCTACGCGATCAAGCGGCTCTCGGAATGGGGCTTCGACCGGGCGCTGCTCGACTCGGTCGGCCGTGAGATCGTCGAGTCCCACATCGTCGACGGCGATGACAACCCGCTGCTGACGCTGCCGATCCACAAGGCTTCCGAAGAGGTGGGCGCGCCCAGCATGGACGTCGACCGGCGCCGGCTGCAGGAGGCGATGATCGAGCTGATCGGGGCGGAGCGCTACCGCTTCGGCTCCGAGGTCGTCGGGGTCGAGGGGTCGGCCGACGGCGTCGCCTTGGTGCTCGCCGACGGCGGCCGGGCCGAGGGCGACCTCGTGCTCGGCGGCGACGGCATCCACTCGATCGTGCGCGACGAGGTGCTCGAGCAGAGCGTCGACCTGAAGCGCTCCCGCTACGAGGTGATCGAGGGCATCGCCCCGTTCGACGAAGCCCACCTGCCGCGCGGCATCCACAAGCAGGTCTGGGGCGCCAAGGCGCGTTGCGGCGTCGGCTGGGTTAGCGACGAGAAGGTGCGCTGGTTCCTCGGCGGGCGCGGCATCGCCCTCGCCGACGACCCGCCGCTGACCAAGGGCGAGCTGCTGGCCCGGGTGGAGGATCTGCCGGAGATCGTCGGCGCCGTGCTCGAGGCGACCGACGAGGACCAGATCGTTCGCACCGAGGTGCGCCACGGCTACCCGCCGAAGCGCTGGCACAGCGATCGCACCGTGCTGCTCGGCGACTCCGCGCACACGCTCTCTCCCTTCGCCGGCATGGGCGCCTGCTCGACGATCGAGGACGTCGGCCACCTGGTCCGCCTGCTCGACGAGGCCGCCTCCCTGCCCGAGGCCCTGGCGACCTTCCAGCGCGAGCGCGAGGGCGACGTGACCGCGATCGAGAAGACCGGCCGCCGCAACGAGCAGATGATGATGCCCTCCAACGCCCTCTTCTACTGGGCCCGCAACGAGCTCCTCGGCCACACCCCAGACGAGAAGATGCAAAGCATCGCCGAGGACATGACCAGCGACGAGTCCTGACCGCCCCCGCCGGCCCACACCGCGCTACCCTCGCCCTCCCCGGGGCGGTAGCTCAGCTGGTTAGAGCAGCGGACTCATAATCCGTCGGTCGAAGGTTCGAGTCCTTCCCGCCCCATGAGAACGCTGGGTCAGCCGCTAGAGTCGGCTCATGGGCGACCCCCTGCATCTCACGATCCTTTACGAGGAGGGAGGCGACGGCTGGATCGTCTCTTCAATCCCCGAGGTTCCCGGCGTATTCAGCCAAGGTCGGACCAAGGAGGAGGCGCGCGAGATGGCGCTTGACGCCTTGGCGGGCATGTTGGAGCTGCGTGCTGCGGAGCACCAGCCACAGGGCAAAGCCGTAGGCAGCGAGTCGCTCAGCATCGTCGCGGCGTGAAGCGACGTGAGCAAGGAGGCATCGTGAACCGGTGGAAGCGGCTCCCGTGGTGGAGCACGATTTTTGCCGTCCTGGCGGTGTTGGTAATTGCCATCGCAGGGTGCGGGGCCGATGAATCGCCAACTACGGCGACGGAGGCGAAGAAGAAGGAGGAGTCAGCGAAGAAGGTCGGCGGCGAATCGAACCTGGACAAGGTGGCGCGTTCATACGCGCGAGAAGCCTCGGGCGGCAAGTGGGAGTACGGCGGTCTCAGCTCTGCCGCCTACGGCGGTTGCCTTGAAGCTCTCCTCGGGGAGCACGTCGGCATCCCCAGTGTCAGCTACAAGGACGAATTCCCCGAGCCGGAACTGCAAGCCATCTACGAGAAGGCATTACGGGACTGCTCTTGAGGGATGCCAAGTTCTGCCGGGGGCTTTGAGAGTCTCTGTCTGTGGCTCCGACGGAACGAGAAATCTTCATTGACGTTGAGCCGGACATTCGTATCCGGTATCGGCGCAGCGAGCCTCCACCACCTGTGTTCTACGCGATCACGCTGGAGAGCCTGGAGGCCGGGGAATGGACGACCGTGCGCCTCTGGGACAACGCCGACGCGGTCGATGAGCACCACGAGCATGAGCACACGCGGGCTGGGGGGAAGCAGGCACCGGTCGTCCTCGAGTTCAGCTCCTCGAATGAGGCGATGGCAGCGGCGATCAAGAAAGCCAGGGCGGATGCTCTGGAGATCGTGAGACAATGGCGGGAGTCATGAGCCAGGATGCCAACATCGATCCCGCGACCGAGAGGGTTCTCGCCGGCATTGAGAGCGAGGAATTGGCTGCTCGCTATCCGAATCGGGCGCACTTCATCTCGGCCGACAATCCCCATCAGGGGGAGATGGCGACGCGTGCGCTGTTCGGCGGCGATCCTGTCGTGATCGTCTACCCCGACGGGCATGAGCTGCTCGTCCAACCCGAGGAAGCGCACGGCTTTGCGCGCTGGTCTCGGGCCGCGGCGGCGCTTCTGCTTCGCTTCCGCCGTCTCGATCGCGGCACCGTGCAGCTGCCCCCTCGCGCCCACATAGAGGCTCGCGATTCGGGTGGCCACCCGATCGCCGCGTAAGCCAGAGAGTCCTTCCGGCCCGATCGGCCCTGCTGTCCTGCTCGGGTTCAGGCTGAAGACTGCTCTGCGAACAGGTCCTCTACGGCCTGGCGAAATGAGGCTGGGTCGATCGCGGGGAACCGGTAGAGATCTGGCTCTATCGCTTCGAACTGGACGATGGCCTCGCTTGGGTTGACGAGGCCGGAGGCGATCATCTCTTGAACGTCACGGATGTCCTTCTCGTGCCCTCGCTCCGCCTTCGAGAGCGCTTGGGCGACCGGATCGAAGTGGTGGAAGGAGAGCTTGCCCTCCCGGCGGATCAGGGGGCTGCGTTCCTCCCAACCCCCGGGCAGGGGTATGAAGTCGGACGGTGCCGCCAGCTCGACGTTGAGGTTCAGCGTCTCCTTGAGCCGGGGAATCTCACGCAGGATCTCGTCGCGGTCGGGCATCAGCTTGATGTCGACGTCGATCGTCGTCTCCCGCCAGCCGTGAAGGACCGCAGTTGCACCGCCGGTGAGGTAGACGTGGCCGTCGACGTGGACAGCGCGCCCCAGCTCCTGCATGAACCTCTCTATACGAGCTGAGTCGGCTAGCTCGCGCATGCGGCCGCTCGCTCGAAGCTGACGAGGCGACGGATCAGGGCGTTGTAGGCCGAGTGGGCGGCGTCGCCCTTCTTCTGCGCGAGGCGCAGGTACAGCTTGTGCTCTGCGTCCGGAATCGGCGAGGAGAGCACAACCCCCACAGACCTCAGCCGCGGTGCGCCGATCGATACCAGCAGGGCCTCTGTGGATTCGACACCGGCGTCAAGATCCGCAACCCCGCGCCGAATCAGGTCTGCACCGGGAAGCATCTCCAGATTCGCCAGCATCGACATCGTCGAAGGGTAACGACGACAAGGGCGTCGATCTGGACGCCTAAATCGCCCCCGCGGCTGCGGGCTGCAGTTCTGTGTCTCCTTTCCCTCGTCGGGCCCGGCTCAGCCGGCGGCCTCGGCGGTCTGCTCGCGCTGGCCCTTGTGGAAGCCCTCGCAGAACTCCTCGACGATCTTCGCGTTGAAGGCCTCGAGGTCGTCCGGGCGGCGGCTGCTGACCAGGCCCTGGTCGACATGGACCTCGTCGTCGACCCACTCGGCTTCGGCGTTGCGCAGGTCGGTCTGCAGGCTGGGCCAAGAGGTCAGCGTGCGGCTGCGCACGACGCCGGCCTCGATCAGGCTCCACGGCCCGTGGCAGATTACGCCGACCGGCTTGCCGGCCTCGAAGAAGGCGCGGATGAACTCGACCGCGTCGCCGCTGGTGCGCAGCTGGTCGGGCGCCAGCAACTCGACCTCGGCGCCCGCCTCGCGGACGGCCTTCATCGGCTCGGTCAGCTCGACCTGCTCGACTCCCTCGTTGGCGGTGAGGAAGGCGATTCGCCTGCCTTGCAGCTTCTCGGACATCGGCATTCCTCCTTCGGCTGGATTCGCCCTTCGGCTACCCGCCCGGCGGGGAAGGAAAAACATCATTGGGCCAGAGGAGAGGGCCATGCAGGCGCAACGCTCGGTTAGGCTCATGGCGATGGCGGGACTGGATCGGAAGCGGCGGGGTGAATTGTTGCGAGCGGTCTTCGATGTCCTGGCAGACCACCAAGACGGCATTCAAGCGAGGGATGCCTTGAAGGAAGTCGAGAGTCGGCTCGGTCTAACCGAGTTCGAGGCTGCCAACTATCCGGGGAGCCACACCAGGCGCTTCGAGAAGACTGTTCGATTCCAGACGATCAATGCGGTCAAGGCGGGGTGGATGACGAAGCGGGCGGGTATCTGGACCCCGACGCAAGAAGGTCTCGCTGCGCACATGCAGTTCACCGACCCCAAGCAGTTCCTCGTTGAGGCGGAAAAGCTCTATCGGGTCTGGGTCGCGGCCCAACCACAAAAAGAACCGGATGGCGAGGATGAGCGGGAATCGGCGCTTTCGGACGCCTCGCTGACTCTCGAGGAGGCCGAGGAGAGATCCTGGGAGCAGGTGCGTGAGCATCTGCAGACGATGGACCCCTATGAGTTCCAGCATCTGGTGGCAGGCCTTCTCCGCGGAATGGGATACAGCGTCATCTGGGTGGCGCCGCCCGGGAAAGACAGGGGACTGGACATTATCGCCCTGAGTGACCCGATCGGCATTGACGGCCACAGGATCAAGGTTCAGGTGAAGCGGGAGAAGAGCAAGACCGACGCCAAATCGCTGCGCGCCTTTACCTCTGTCCTTCATGCGGGTGAAGTCGGCCTCTTCGTAACCCTCGGCGGGTTCACCTCCGACGCCGAATCCGAGGCTCGGAATGAGGCTCGTCGTATCCGCCTCGTCGATGCCTACGAGCTCTTCGAGCTCTGGGCGCAGTACTACGACCGAATTCCCGAGCAGGATCGCATCCGCCTCCCCATCAAGTTCATCCCTTTTTTGATGCAGGACAGCGACGACGCCTAGGTCAAAAAACGGCGGGTATCGGACGCGACGAAAACATCCGCCCGCGCCGGCGGGCGCACGGGCGGATGTCAGAGGAGGGTCCTAGCCGGCCTTCTGCGCGACGACGGCGATGTAGTGGAGGGGGTCGCCGTTGACCGAGACGCGGTGCTGGTAGCGGCTGCGGGTGTGGTCCTTCAGCTCGCCGGACTCGAACAGCTTGTTGAGCAGGCCGGAGAAGCCGCTGGCGTCGCCGTTCTCGAGGAACTGGTCGCGGATGTTGAAGGCGACCCAGCCGCCTGGGCGGACCAGGTCGTAGGCGGCGCGGAAGGCGGCGGCGGGGATGTCGCCGAAGCCGAGCGCGGCAACGCAGACGAGGCAGTTGAAGTCGTGCGCCTCGAGCTCCTCGCGGGTGCCCCGATCGAGCTCGGTCAGGTCGATCGCGTGGTAGGCGTCGTAGAGGCCCGGGCGGTCGCGTTCGGCGGCCTCCTTCGCCTCCTCAAGCAGGTCGACACCGACAATCGAGTCGGCGCCGCGGTCGTCGAGCTCTTCGGCGACCATGCCGTTGCCGGCGCCGAGGTCGAGCACGCGCAGCTGCTTGGGGTCGTGGCCCTCGCGGACCAGCGTCTCGTCGAGCTGGTCGACCACCACTTCGGGCGACCGGCAACTGAGCACATCGGCGAAGATCCGCTCGTAGAGACCGGGGACGGAGTAGATCTCCCCGTAGTCGTGACAACGGATGCGACGGCGCTCGCCGTCCTCCTCGATCTCGAAGAACTCCTGGTCCTGATCGAGACCGAATGCACCCGCACGCGGTAGATGAACTTGGAGATCTTGCTCAGATAGCGTGGACATGCGCTCCTCTTGTGTCGTTAAGCCGCCGGTGGCGACCCCTACGGTGCGTCCTACGCCCTCTCAGGGCGGACGCCACTTCCCTCGGCGACGTAACTCTCATCACAGCAAAGGCCACCGAGCGTCAATCAACCTACCGGGATTCGACCAGCCTTGCCATTCCGCCGACCTCTACCCGATCGTCGGCAGTATTCCTACACAGGAGGACGGACCCCCGACCCTGGTGGATGGTTAGTGGCCTTCCAAGCCGCTTGCAGAGCGCGATTGCGGCCGATCCGGTCGCCTCGTCCTCGGCGATCCCGGCGGCCGGGACGAAGGACCGTGCACGAATCGTCCCGGCCGCCTCGTCGATCCAGCTCCAGACGTACCTGTTGACGCTCTGCGCGGCGGCCACCGTCGCCCGCACGTCCGCCGGCGTACTCAGCTGCACGTACTCGAACGGCGGCGCCCACTCCGCCTGAGCTGACACATACGTCACATTCTCGGCGTAGCGCACACCGACATCGCCGGCCGGCGGCCGCAGCGTGTCGAGCGGCGTGCCCTCCTGTGCCAGCAGCCAGGCGACGCCGACTGCCGGGTGGCCGGCGAAGGGCAGCTCGACCTCCGGCGTGTGGATGCGGATCCGGCCGGTGGCGCGGTCGTCGACGAAGACCGTCTCGCTGAAGCCGAGCTCGGCCGCGACGTCCTGGCGCTCGCCCGCCGGCACCTGCTCGCCGTCGAGGAAGACGCCGAGCGGGTTGCCGCACTCGCCCTCCTCGTTGACGAAGACGCTGAGCACGTGAAGGTCCGCCATCTCGCCGATCTTAGGTGGATCGACTACCTTGGCTCGATGAAAGTGCGCTGCGGCATCGCTTTGCTGTCGATCGCCGTCTGCGCCGCCCTTCTCGCTCCGGCGGCCGGTGCCGCCCCGGCGCTGAAGCGCTGCGACCTCGGCGCCAAGCGGGCCCTGCGCTGCGGCACGCTGACGGTCCCGGCGAGCCGCAGCGATCCCTCGCTGGGCACGACGCGGATCGGCTTCGCCGTGCGGCCGCGCTCGGACCGGCGCCGGCCGTCGCTGGGCACGATCTTCGCCACCGATGGCGGCCCCGGGTACGCCTCCACGGCGGCGCCCTATGTGCGCTCGCTCAGCGCCGTGCTGGCGCCGCTGCTGCGCCGCCGCGAGCTGGTCTTCGTCGACGCCCGCGGCACCGGGCGCTCCGAGGTCGTCGACTGCCCGCCGCTGCAGAGGGGCCTGATCCAGGAACCGATCGCGGTCGCCGAGTGCGCGGCGCAGCTCGGCCCGCGCCACGCGACCTACACGACGGCCGAAACCGCCGACGACCTCGACGCCGTCCGCGCCGCGCTCGGCGTGGGGAGGATGTACTTCTACGGCGACTCCTACGCGACCCTGCTCGGCCAGGCCTACGCCGCCCGCTACCCCGAGCGGCTGCGCGGGCTGATCCTCGATTCCGCCTATCCCGGCGACGACCCCTACTACCGCACGTTGCTGCCCGCCGGCGTCCGCAGCCTCGGGATCGCCTGCCGCCGCTCGCCGTCCTGCCGCGGCGACGCCGCCGGCCGGCTCGGTCGCGTCGTGCGCCGCTTCCACGCCGCCGGCCGCCCGACCGACCCCCTGATCGCCTTCCTGCTCGGCGCCGGCACCCTGGCGCCGCGCTCCTACCTCAGCCTCGACGACGGCCTGCGCCGTTTTCTGCGCGGCGACCCGCGCCGGCTCAACCGCCTGATCGCACCGGGGCTTCCCGGCCACGGCGACCTCGCCGAATTCTCCTACGGGCTCGAGATCGCGGTCGAGTGCAACGACTACCCGCTGCTCTGGGACGCCCGGGCGCCGATCGGCGAGCGGATCCGCCAGCTCGGCGCCGCCGCCCAGCGGCTCCCGGCAGGCCACTTCGCGCCCTTCGGCCGCCGCGAGTACCTGCTCTCGCGCGCCGCGCACCTGACCAACTGCCTGACCTGGCCCGCGCCGCCGGCCGCCGGCCTCGAGCCACCGGTCCCGCCCGGGTGGAAGGCGCCGCGCAGCTTCCCCACGCTGATCCTCGCTGGCGAGCTGGATGACGTCACCTCGCCGATCGAGGCCCGCCAGGTCGGGGCGCGCTTCCCGCGCTCGCGCCTCTACGTCGTGCCCAACCGCGGCCACGCCTCGAGCATCTACTACCCGTTCCGCTCGCCCGCGGTGGTGGCGATCCGCCGCTTTCTGCGCCAGAATTGAGTTGCCGCGTGTCCGTTCACCTAGGAGAGGAGTCGAAGTGTCCATAGAGGATCCAAGCAAGAGGCGGCTGCGCCGCGCGCCGGCGCTGCTGGCCGTGCTGGCGATCGGCCTGTTCGGTGTCGTCTGGGCCGGTTGCGGCAGCGATGACGCCGACGACGCCTCCAACGAAGCTCAGGAGCGGATCGAACAGGGCCTGAACGAAGCCAAGCAGGGCCTCGAAGAAGGCAAGGAGGAAGCGCAGAAGGGCTTTGAAAAGGCCGAAGAAGAGGCGAGCAAGGGCGTCGACGAAGGGACGAGCAAGGCGCAGGAAGGCATCGAACGCGGCAAGGAAGAAGCGCAGAAGGGGATCGAAGAAGGCAAGGAGCAGGCGCAGGAGGGGATCGAAGAAGGCGAACGCTACGCCGAGGAGTACACGCCCTAAGCGGGCACTGCGGCCGGGGCGCCTTCTTCGGCGAGCTCAGCCGCCAGGGCCTCGACCACGCGTGGGTCGAACTGGCTGCCGCTGTTGCGGCGCAGCTCGGCCAGCGCCTCGGCGGGCTCGATCGGCTCGCGATGGGGACGCCGCCCGGTCAGCGCCGCGAACGCGACCGCCACCGCGATCACCCGCGCCGCCTCCGGGATCGCCTCGCCGCTGAGGCCGTCCGGGTAGCCGCTGCCGTCGAAGTGCTCGGCGCTGGAGCGGACCAGGCGGGCGACCGAGGCGAGGCCGGGCGCGGCGGCGACGATCCGCTCGCCTTCCGCCGTGTGGCTGCGGACCATCGCCCGCTCGCCTTCGTCGAGCCCGTCGCGCTCGAGCATCGACTCGGGGATCGCCAGCAGGCCGATCTGCTGCAGCTCGGCGGCCAGCGCGATGTCGTCGATCTGCTCGCGGTCGAGCTGCAGCCGCCGTGCCAGCGAGATCGCCCTGTAGGCGGCGACGCGGAGGTTCTCGCGCAGCTCCGGGTGCCGCGCGGCCAGGGCCGCCATCAGCACCGCGTGCGCCTGGCGCCGCGCAGAGTGGTGGCGTCGCTGCCGGTTCGCCGCAAGCCGTCCTCCCGCCAGCCTCAGCGCCGCCTCGGCGTCGTCGGCCTCGCCGGGAATCGCGATCTCCCCGTAGGAGCAGCCGACCGCTCCCGCCGTGTCGCCGCCCTGCAGCGAGCCCGTCGCCGCGAGCACGATCTCGCCCAGCTGGCGGTCACCGGCGGGCACAAGCACGGCGAGCCTGCTCGCCGCGACCCGGTAGGCGATCCCGCCGAGCGGCATCGTCGCGTCGGCGAGGCGGTGGCCGTGGGAGCGCAGCATCTCGTCGCCGGCGGCGTAGCCGAGCCGGTCGTTGTGCGCCTCCAGCCCCTCGAGCTCGAGCAGGACAAGGATCCAGCCGCCGCCGGGCGCCGCGGCGGCGGCGCCGATATCGGCTTCGAGGCTGGTGCGGTTGCGCAGTCCGGTCACCCGGTCGTTGACCGCTTCGCGGCGCTTCTCGACCAGCTCCCGCGACTGGCGCCGGTTCGTTTCGATCATCCGCACGAAGACGGTCACGATCAGGCCCAGCGTCAGCCAGAAGACCAGCGCCGGCACGCGCTGGTTGACGTGGTCGTAGACGAGCAGCGCGATGCCGACGAGGACGAACGCGATCGGTCCGACCAGCGAGCGCCAACCGCTCGGGCCGAGCGCTGCATTCCACACTCGTTGAAGTACTTTCACGCTTGCTTTCATCGGCCGTGACGGGCGCGAGGCCAAGATCTGCGGACGTTTGATCGAAACTGAGACCGATGCGGCTCCGACGCCTACATCTGTTCGTCGCCTTCGCCTTCACCGTGATGGCGGATCCGGTCTCCTCGGTCGCCTACGCGATCGAGGCGGCGTTGCGGGCGCTCGACGGCGACCCGGCCAGCCTGGTGGTGACGATGACCCTGGTCGTCGGCATCGTCGTGGTCGTCGCCGCCACCTACCACCAGCTGATCGGCCGTTTCCCCTCCGGAGCAGGGGGCTCAAAGGCGGTCGCCAAGGCCTTCGGCGACGGCTGGGTCTTCCTGCCGCTGGGCGCGCTGCTGATCGACTTCACGCTCACCGTCGCGGTCAGCTGCTCGGCCGGGGCGGCCGCGGCGATCGCCTACTTCCCGGGGCTCGAGGACGTGCGGCTGCCGCTCGCGCTCGGCCTCGCGGTCGCGGTCGCGGGGGGCGTGCTGCTCGGCCACCGCGGCCGGGTCGGCTTCGCGATCGCCACGCAGGCGTTCCTGCTCACCGCCGCGGCGGTGATCCTGTTCGGCTTCTTCGCCCCGGTCGAGGTCGGCACGGCCGCCTCGCCGGGCAGCGGCGGCCCGCTGCTCGCCGACGCCTCGCTGGCGGCGGTGCTGATCGCGCTGCCGCTGGGGATGGCGCTGGCGACCGGGATCGAGGCGCCCTCCGACGCGATCGCCCAGCTGCCGCAGCTCGCCGACGGGTCGCGGCGGCTCTTCGGCCGGCTGACCCTGTGGCTGATGGTGGCGATCGTCGGCGGCCTGACGATCTGCTTCGCGGTGCTCGCGGTGCGACTCGGTGTCCCCCTGCCGGGCGGCGACTCGACCCTGCTCGCCGAGGTCGCCCGCCACTCGGTCGGCGACGGCCTGCCGCTGGCCAGCTTCCAGGCGCTCAGCGCCCTGCTGCTGCTGGCGGCCGCGGCGTCCTCCTACCTCGCTGGCTCGGGCGTGCTCAAGGCGCTCGCCGCGGTTGCGCCGCAGGGCGAGCCCGGGCTGCTGCCGGAGGGCCTGCGCCGCGAGAACCGCTTCCTCGTCGCCCACTGGGGCATCTTCACCGTGCTCGTCGTCGCCGCGGCGATGGTGATCGCGGCCGGGGGCGACGAGCAGAAGTTGGTGCAGTTCTATGCCGTCTCGGTCTTCGCCGCCTTCCTCGCCGCGACGCTGGGCTGCGCGCGAATGTGCCACCAGGACGGCCGCCGCGCGCCGATGCTGCTCAACCTGCTCGGCGCCGCGCTGGTCGCGCTCGTGCTGGTGCTCAACCTGACCCGGCTCGACTCGGTGATCGCGCTGCTCGCCTCCGGCGCGGTCGCTCTCTATCTCTGGCGCGCCTGGGTCGCGCGCGGCCGCCCGGACGGGATCGTCGACTATTGACCGACGGCCGGCAGGGTCAGCGGCGAACCGTGCAGTCGCGGGTCAGCGTGGTCACGATGTTCTTGCCGCCGGCGAAGCTGAAGGTCCCCCGCGTGAAGGAGAAGATCGCCCCGGGGAAGCCCGAGGGCGCGGCACAGCGGGCGCTGAGGAAGCTGTAGCGCCTGCCGCGAAAGCGGTAGCGGCGATCGAACTCGAGCGCGACGTTGGTGACGTAGCCCAGGTCGGAGGCGAGTCGGGGAATCCGGGCCGTCAGCACGGTGCCGAACTTGCCGCGCGCCGGGTGGCGGATCTTGAACCTGAGCACGATCGTGATCTCGACCGGGGCCGATCCGTGGATGTGCAGCAGGATCGCCGGCCTGCCGCCGACGCGGCCGTTGAAGGCGAGCATTCGCCCGTGGGCCGGGAAGGCCTCGCGTTCGGCGAACTCGACGTTGGCGGTGAAGTCGCCGCGGCCGACGAGGGCACCCTTGCAGCGCCTCAGCGCGGTCCGCGGGTCGGTCGACTCGAGCAGCTCGGGCCGGCATGCGGGCAGGCCCCTGGTCGTGATCTTGCCGTAGCGGTTGACCCCGAAGGAGATCCGCCGCAGCTGCGGCGGGCGGGTGCCGTCGGCGCTCTTGATCGAGGTGTTGAGCCGCACCTTGACCGGCACGTCGCGGTCGCGCGGCAGCGAGCTGGGGGCGAAGCCGCCACCGAAGCGCACCCGCAGGCTCTTGTCGCCGGAGATCTCTCCGTGCGCGATCGCGGCGCCGAGCAGCGTCGTGGCAAGCAGCAGTGCGATGAAGGCAAGGCGCTTCATTCCGTCCCTGCAAAGAGTGTAGGTGGAGGCCCGCTTCGCCCCGGGGTGCTTCGGTTAAGGCGCGCCGGCGCCCGGAGCGCCCCTCCGTAAGTCTCTGCTTAAATAGCGGCCATGAGCGTGCAGGCCGCCGAGCGCGACCAGACCGACCGCGCCGCCAAGGCCCTGGCCGAGGAGCGCCGGCGCGAGATCCTCTCGCTGATCGGCGAGGGGGAGCTGAGCGCCGGCGAGATCGCCGGCCGCTTCGACGTCTCCCGGCCCGCGATCTCACAGCACCTGGCGGTGCTGCGCGAGGCGGGGCTGCTCGGCGAGCGCCGCGAGGGCACCCGCCGCCTCTACCGGGTCCGGCCCGAGGGGATGGCCGGCCTGCGCGACTTCCTCGACCGATTCTGGAGCCAACGTCTCGAGCGGCTGAGGCTGGCCGCCGAGCTGGAGCAGCAAAGGAGGGACAAGCGTGGCAAACGCAGACACGGGCGCGGCGGTCGAGGTGGAGACTCAGATCGCGGCAAGCCCTGAGACCGTTTTCGAGTTCTTCACCGACCCCGACAAGATGATCCAGTGGATGGGTCGCTCCGCCGACCTCGACCCGCGCTCCGGGGGTGTCCTGCGCTGCGACATCAACGGCCGCGACGTCGCCCTCGGCGAGTACGTCGAGCTGGAGCCACCGCGGCGGCTGGCAGCACTACACGGAGCGGCTGGCGATATCGGCTCCCGGCGGCGACGCCGGCGCCGACCCATGGGCGACGCCGGGGGGCGTCGACTCCGAGATCTGACCCTGATCAAGACAAGACGAAAGCGAGGACGCAGACGATGGGCAACCCGGTGATGTGGTTCGAGGTGGCCGGCAAGGACCACCAGGCGTTGAAGGACTTCTACTCACAGCTGTTCGACTGGAACCTGGTCGACATGGAGGGCGCGCCCTACTCGGCGGTGACCGACAATGCCGAGGGGATCCCGGGCGGGGTCGGCGCGGCTCCGGAGGGCCATCCCGGCCACGTCACCTTCTACGTCCAGGTCGACGACCTCGAGGCGGCGCTGGCCAAGGCCGAGAGCCTCGGCGGCAAGCGGGCGATGGGGCCGATGGACATCCCCAACGGCCAGATCGCCCTCTTCACCGACCCCGAAGGCCGCGAAATCGGCCTGATGACCCAGAACGGATAAGGCGCGGTCGGCGGCCGCTACTCGCCCATTGCCTTGATCACTAGGCGCTTGGGCCGGCGGCCGTCGAACTCGCAGTAGAAGACCTGCTGCCACGGCCCGAGGTCGAGGCGGCCGTCGGTGACCGGGACGATCGCCTGGTGGTGGACGAGCAGGTTCTTCAGATGGGCGTCGCCGTTGTCCTCGCCGCCGCGGTGGTGGCGGTAGTCGCCGCCCTCGGGGAGAAGCTCCTGCGCGACCCCGCCTGGTGCCGGCTGCCAGCTCGCCGGCGCGACTTTGTCGAGCCACTCGAGCACGTCTTCGTGCAGGCCGGGCTCGTCGTCGTTGACCCAGACCCCGGCGGTGATGTGCATCGCCGAGACCAGCACCATGCCCTCGGCGATGCCGGCCTCGTCGACGACCGCCTGCACCTCCTCGGTGATCCGGATCAGCTCCCGCCGCTCGGCGGTCTCGAAGGTCATGTACTCGGTGTTGGACTTCATCGCTCTCCCTCCAGGGTTGGAATCTCCTTGCCGGGCCAGAACGGCCACTCCTCGAACTCGCGGCAGCGGCCGTCCTCGTCGAAGCGGACGATCCAGAGGTCGCGGTACTGCTCGCCGCGCGCGTAGGCCACCTCCAGCCGGGCGACCGCGGTGTCGCCCTCGACGGCGACGATCTCGGCGCTCAGCTCGAACTCCTCGTCGGGCCCGGTTCGCTCGCGCTCCCAGAGCGCGCCGATCGACTCCAGCCCGCGGACCGGCTCCTCGTAGGGCGACATCCGGTAGCTCGCATCGGCGGTGAACAGCTCTGCGAGCGCCGCCGTCCCGGCGCTGCGCCAGGCCCGCTCGTAGGCCTCGATCCAGGCCGCGACGGCGCTGCGGTCAGTCGTCGTCGCGATCCCTGCGCTCCTTGTTTTCGACCCCGGCAACGCGTTCGGCTCGGTTGCGGACTTCTTCGACCGCTTCGCGGGTCGTCGCGATCGCCTCTTCGGTCGCGGCCTCGATGCCCTCGCTGGGCTTGCCGCCGACGATGTCGCGGAAGGCGTTCTTGAAGCGCTCGGTGTGGCGGCCGGGCTTGAAGCGGGCTTCAGCGGCGGCCTGCTTGGCCGGCCGCCGCTCGCCGTAGCGGCGCCGCGCCCAGGGCGAGCCGGGCTTGCCCAGCCGCAGCGCGCCGTAGATCGCGACCGGGAAGAGGAAGAAGCCGAGGGCGCCGTGCATCACCCGCTGCTTGGCGAAGCAGATCGCGACCAGGGCGAAGACGGTCGCGGCGCCGAGGATGCTGCCGATCGTGGCGGCGGCCGAGCTGGTGTCGAAGCTGAACGGGCTGAAGCCGAGTAGGACGAGCAGCATCCCGGCGGCGGCGATCACCGTCGCGTCGATCGAGGAGCGGCCCTGCTCGGCCCAGTAGACGTCGTCGAGGTAGACCCAGAGGGCGAACTCGTCGATCGTCAGGCCGGCGCCGACACCGAAGAAGAAGGCGCAGACCTCCGTGTACGGGCTCTCGCCCAGAGAGAGGAAGCCGGCGGCGCCGGCGATCATCATCGTCACGATCCCGAAGACGAGGTGGTGCAGGTGGACGCCGCCGTCGCTGACCACGCTGCCCGGCCACCAGGGCACCTTCGGGCTGCGCATCAGCCGCGTGCTCATGCGGATGAAGGCGAAGGAGAGGATGAAGCCGACGAGGACCAGGAAGAGGCCCTGTTTCTCGTTGGCGAGGATCTGGTCGTTCCAGAACTCGCTGAGTATCGAGGCGAGGATCATCGCGCGGGGGTCGAGTGTAGTCGCGGTCCGCTGCCGTCCTTCTCGTGGATCAAGCCGACCGTGAGCAGGACCAGGGCGACGGCGAAGAACGGCGTGATCGCGATGTTGGCCAGCGAGGCCGCCAGCCACTCGGCCCAGATCGTGTGGCCGAGCAGGCCCTCGCCGAGCCTGGTGGCCAGCGAGCCGATCGCCTCGCTGAAGACCTCGATCGGGGCGACGACGGCGAGGATGAGCCAGAAGCGGCCCCTGACCAGCGCCCGGCTGCGGCGGAAGGCGGCGCGGACGCCGCTGCGCTCGATCTCGACGATCGCGCCGGCGAGGCCGAACCAGATGTAGAAGACGACGCCGGGGACGACGAAGAGCAGCAGGCCGACGATCACGGCCAGGGCGAAGATCGCGTCGACTGCGAGCAGGCGGCCGTAGGCGAGGTGGCGGGAGATGTGGCGCAGCCCCGGCGGCTCGCCGTCGCCCGCGTGGGTCAGCATCACCGCGATCGCGCCGCTGTAGAAGATCTCGCCGAAGAGCGAGGTTCCGACGATCGCGAGCGCGGCGAGCAGCGTGCCGACGACGAGCAGGCCGCCGCCGAAGTCACGCGAGCCGAGGTCGGCGTGGACCGACACCGCCTCGAGCAGGCCGAGCGGGATGAAGATGACCAGCGCCAGCGGCAGCAGCGTCCGCCGCCAGGCCCAGTAGGTATGGACGATCCCCGCGTAGAGCGAGCGCAGGGTCATGTCCGGCTCATCGCCGTCGCCGGCCGGCGGGGCGCTTGCCGCGCTCTTCGAGCTTGCCGCGCTGGGACTGCGAGGCGGGCACCTTCTTCAGCTCTCGCAGGTCGGGGATCAACCACTCTTCGGCGCAGCGCCGGTGCCAGTGGTGGTGTTCGGTGCCGCCCAGCCGCAGCACGTACTGGACGACCGTGTGCTCGCTGCCGATCGGGATGTCGCCGTGGCAGCCGGGGCAGCGGTAGAGCTTCTGGCCGAAGCTGCGGATCAGCCAGACCTCGTTGCCTTCGTCGTCGTTGCCGCGCAGGCTCCAGCGCTTGCTGGGTTGGCCGGCGCCCGCGCTCATCGCTCCGAGAGCCAGGCGAAGCCGGCCGCCATCGCCAGGTTCGCTGCGCCGGCGAGGCGCAGGCCGAGCTTGGCCCCGGGCCGGCTGACGGCGGGCGACTCCGACCAGAGCGCGTCGGTCGCGATCTCGGTGCCGCGCAGCCAGGCCAGCGCCCACCAGTCGCGCTGCTCGCCGCGCGCTGCGGCGAGCGCGTGGGCGGCGGCGAAGGTCAGCCAGATCGGGCCGCAGCGGCGGAAGAGATGGGCGGCGTCGGGCGAGGGCTCATCGTGGCCGAGCACCCGCAGGGTCGCCTCGGGAGCCGCGATCGCGGCCGACCCGAGCACCAGGTCGAAGGCGATCATGTTGCGGTTGAGAATGCGAAGGGCCTGCTCCGGAGTCATTTTCAACCCCTATCCAACCAGATCGGAAGGGAAAGCACGCGAACCGGCGAAATGGACCGCCGTGACCAAGACTGCAACGAAATCACCTCAACTCAAAAGCCTGTCCGAGTACATCCAGGAGCGCTTCGACGAGTTCTCGCGCTCCCAGAAAGACGTAGCCCGATACATCGTCGACCATCTCGACGAGGCCGCCTTCCTCACCGCCGAGGAGCTTGCGCGGAGAGCGAGCACCTCCTCATCGACGGTGGTGCGCTTCTCCCAGGCCCTCGGCTTCGAGGGCTATCCCGAGCTTCAGCAGGCCGCGATCGAGGAGTACCGCAACGCGACGATCGCCGGCCAGCCCGCGAGCGCCGGCGGCGCGGCGCTGTTCTCCTTCGACCACTCCGAGCTCGAGGGCTCGCTCAGCGCCGACTACGCCAACCTCGAGGAAACCGCGCGCAACCTCACCCGCGAGCAGATCGAGGGCGCCGTGAACGCGCTGGCCTTGGCGCAGCGCGTGGTGATCGTCGGCGTCGACCAGATGGCCTTCTTCGCCAGCTACCTGCGCCACATGCTCAGCCTGCTCGACATCCGCGCCGAAATCGTCGCCAGCACCGGCGGCGAGTCGCTGCAGCGGCTGGGGCGGATCGACGAAGAGACGCTGGTGATCGTGATGTCCTGCGGCCGCGCCCACCCGCTGTTGCTGCGGGCGATGAAGCTGGCCCTGCACCGCAGCGCGAAGACGCTGGCGATCTCCGACGCCTCGATGTCCGAGGTCGGCGAGCACGCCGAACAGACTCTCTACTTCTCCTCCAACAGCCCCTCCTTCGCCCGCTCCAACACGGCGCTGATGGCGCTCGTGCAGGGGCTCGCGCACGGTCTCTACGCCCGCGACGAAGCGGCGCACAAAGACCGCATCCGTGCCTACAAACTGAAGTAGGGGAGCGCCCCGTAATATTGCGCGGGTGAGCGAACGCGCCACCTTCCGGGTCAAGACCGGCCTCGCCGAGATGTTGAAGGGCGGGGTGATCATGGACGTGGTCACGCCCGAGCAGGCGCGGGTCGCCGAGGCCACCGGGGCCTGCGCCGTGATGGCGCTCGAGCGCGTGCCGGCCGACATCCGCCGCGACGGCGGCGTCGCCCGCATGTCGGACCCGACGATGATCAAAGGGATACAGGCGGCGGTGACGATCCCGGTGATGGCGAAGGCGCGGATCGGCCACTTCGCTGAGGCCCAGGTCCTGCAGGCGCTCGAGGTCGACTACATCGACGAGTCCGAGGTGCTGACCCCGGCCGACGAGCGCCACCACATCGACAAGCTCGCCTTCGAGGCGCCCTTCGTCTGCGGCGCGACCAACCTCGGCGAGGCGCTGCGGCGGATCGGCGAGGGGGCGGCGATGATCCGCTCCAAGGGCGAGGCCGGGACCGGCAACGTGGTCGAGGCCGTGCGCCACATGCGCGAGATCGTCGGCGGGATCAAGCGGCTCGGCCTGCTCGGACCGGAGGAGCTCTCCGCCGCGGCGAAAGAGCACCGGGCGCCGCTCGAAGTCGTGCACGAGGTCGCCGCCCAGAGCCGTTTGCCCGTTCCGCTCTTCTGTGCCGGCGGGATCGCGACGCCGGCTGACGCGGCGCTGATGATGCAGCTCGGCGCCGAGGGCAACTTCGTCGGCTCGGGGATCTTCAAGAGCGCCGACCCGGAGCGCCGCGCCAAGGCGATCGTCGAGGCGACCACGCACTTCGCCGACCCCGAGCGGGTCGCCGCCGCCTCCGCCGGCCTCGGCGAGGCGATGCCGGGCCTGGAGATATCCGAGCTGGCCGCGGCCGACGCGCTGCTGCAGGGCCGCGGTGCCTGAGCTCCGCCTCGGCGTCCTCGCGATCCAGGGCGGCTTCGAAGCTCACTTGGCGATCCTGCGGGCGCTCGGCGCCGAGGCGAGCGAGGTGCGCACGCCCGAGCAGCTGGAGGCGCTCGACGGCCTCGTGATCCCCGGCGGCGAGAGCACGACGATCGTCAAGGGGATCGAGTCGGCGGGCCTCGCGGATCCGATCCGCGCCCACCACGCGGCCGGCGGCGCCGTCTTCGGCACCTGCGCCGGGCTGATCGTCTGCGACGACGCCCACCTCGGCCTGCTCGACGTGAGCGCCAGGCGCAACGCCTTCGGCCGCCAGCTGCAGAGCTTCGAGGCCGACCTCGCGGTCGAGGGGATCGGCGACGAGCCCCTGCACGCGGTCTTCATCCGCGCGCCCTGGGTCGAGCGCGCCGGCGCCGGCGTCGACGTGCTGGCGAGCTACGAGGGCCACCCGGTGGCGGTGCGCGAGGACGCCGTGCTCGCCTGCGCCTTCCACCCCGAGCTGACCGACGATTCGCGGCTGCACGCGTTGTTCATGGCAATAGCGACCAAGGCGCGCGAGGGCGCGCGGGAGGGGGCAGGGACGTGAGGGACCCGAGAGCGGAAGCGCTGGCAAAGATCCTGGTCGGATACTCGACCGAGGTGAAGGAGGGCGAGGTCGTCTCGATCGATGGCGACGCGGCTGCCGAGCCGCTGCTGCTGGCCGTCTACGAGCAGGTGCTGAAGGCGGGCGCCAACCCGGTGATGAACGTCGCGCTCGATGGCCAGGGGGCGATCTACTACAAGCACGCGAGCGACGCCCAGCTCGAGTGGATCTCACCGACCTCCGAATGGCTGCTCGACAACGTCGACGTGCGGATCGCGGTCGGGGCCTCCACCAACACGCGCGAGCTCTCCGGCGTGCCGCCCGAGCGCCAGACCCGCCGCCACCAGGCGACCGGCGACCTGCTCGGCCGGGCGATGGAGCGCAGCGCCAAGGGCGAGTTCCGCTGGGTCTACACGCTCTTCCCGACCAACGCCTACGCGGCGGAGGCGGAGATGAGCCTCGCCGACTACGAGGACTTCTACTACGGCGCCTGCCTCGCCGACGACCCCGAGCCGCTGACGGCCTGGAAGCGCGCCTCGGAGGAGTGCACGCGGCTCGCCGAGTGGATCGAGGGCCACGAGGAGGTGCGCGTGGTCGCCCCCGGCACCGACATCAGGCTTGGCATCGCCGGCCGCAAATTCATACCCTGCGACGGTCGCCACAACATGCCCGACGGCGAGTTCTTCACCGGCCCGATCGAGGACTCGGTCGAGGGCGAGGTCAGCTTCCACCTGCCGGCGACGATCGGCGGCCGCGAGGTCGCCGGCGTGAAGCTGCGCTTCGAGGCCGGCAAGGTCGTCGACGCGAGCGCCGAGCGCGGCGAGGAGTTCCTGATCCAGCTGCTCGACACCGACGACGGCGCCCGCCGCCTCGGCGAGCTCGGGATCGGCACCAACTACGCGATCGACCGCGGCACCCGCGAGGTCCTGCTCGACGAGAAGCTCGGCGGCACCGTGCACATGGCCGTAGGCAAGAGCTATCCCGAGTCCGGCGGCGAAAACGAGTCCGCCGTCCACACCGACCTCGTCTGCGACCTACGCCTCGGCGGCAAGCTCGAAGTCGACGGCGAGGTGATGCAGGAAGACGGCAAGTTCGTCGTCTGAATTCCCATCAGGAGCGGAATCTCTCGGTAGAGAAGCCTTCATTATTGACATGGAAGAATTCGCGCAGTCAATACCTTCTACAACAGTGGGTATCGACAGAATGTCCGAGATCAGGTAGAAAAGGTCGCTTGAGGGGGGGCAAGCTAACCGCGGCAAGGGCAGCCTGGGGCAGCGCGCTGGTGCTTGGCGTGATTCTGCTGATGGCTGTGACGGCTGATCTCGCGAAGGGGGCGGTTTATTGGTCCGAGGGCAACTTCATCGGGCGCGCGAATGTCGATGGCTCCGATCCCAACTTCGAATTCATCTCGGGCCGCAGCGAGCGGGCGATCGGGAGCGTGTGTGGGCTGGCGGTAAATGAGTCCCACATCTTTTGGGCCGACGCAGTGCGCAACGCGATCGGCAGGGCGAACATCGACGGAACTGAGCCGAACTACTCGTTCATCACGGACGCACGGGAACCTTGCGGGATCGCGGTTGACGAGTCCTATGTTTACTGGGCCAATCGAAATGCCGGATTTATCAACGTCGGCGACGTCCCTCCGAGCGAAGGGCCTGGGTCGATCGGACGCGCTCGGCTCGACGGGTCGGAGCCGAACCAGGAATACATCGTCGGACCGCACCGCCCGTGCGGTGTGGCCGTAGACGATGACTTCGTGTTTTGGACGGCGGAACTCATACGCGACTATGTCGGCCGCGCCTTGCTGGCGGGCCCTACGGTTGGACCGCATCTCGTCGAGGGCACCGATTCCTATGACCTCTGTGGGGTTGTGGCGAACGACGAGCACGTGTTCTGGGGCGGCTTTGGCGAAGCGATAGGCCGGGTCAAGGCCAATGGCGCCGATCCCGAGCCGAGCTTCATCGAGGGCATCAGGCGACCCTGCGATCTCGCTCTCGACGATACGCATATCTACTGGAACGAGCAGGCGCGCGACAGTCGAGTCGGAAGGGCCCGGCTCGATGGAACCGGAATCGAAGAAGACATCGTCACCGCCGGGAACTACGAGTGTGGCGTGGCCGTCGACTCGCGGACCGTGCCCCCGCTGCCGCCGCCATACGTGCCACCGCCCCGACCGGGCATCTGCGACGTGGGCAAAGTTCACTACAACCGGTTCAAGGGGATCGCTTCGGTCTTGGTGTTTTCCGAAGTGCATGCCGGGGTGCGTGTTCGCACGAGAGGCCTTGGTTGGAAAAATCTCACCAAAGCGCCGCCGCCGCACCGTGCGGGCTCTTTCATCCGGCGCCTCAAGATCTGGCCGCTTGCCAAAGGGCGCGCGGGAAAGCGCATTCGCCGCCAGCTCGCGCGCAGGGGTCGGGCGAGGGTCAAGCTGCGCGTCAGGTGCAAGCCGTGGGAGGCGGAGAGACTTCTGCCGGCGGTGGCGACGCGGAAGATGGTCTTGCGGCGAAGGGTCGCCGTGCAACGGAGGACGGCGCGCGGCCATAGTCGGAAGTAGCGTGGTTTAGCGGCGCGCGGCCACAAAGCCAACTACTGGCTCGGCAGCGGCGAGCCGGCCAGCAGGAAGAACCAGGCTACGAAGACGAAGCCGGCGAGTAGGACCGAGCCCATCATCACGGCCTCGACCACGGTGGTCGTGCCGGCGCCGCCGGTGTCGCGCATGCTTTTGAGCCAGCTGGGGCGCATCGGGGCGAGGCGGTTGGTGCCGGTGACGCGCATGTAGAGGGCATTGAGGCGGCCGATCAGCCAGGCGTCGAGGACGATCGTGACGAGGATCCCGATCCCGACTAGGGCGTAGGGCCCCGCCGCCGGGAACTGGCTGTCGGCGATCTGCGAGGCGATGAAGATCCAGCCGACAGGGATCGCCGTCCACAGCGCCAGGGCGGCGCACAGCATCGCAACGAATATGGAGCTCGCGGCCAATCCCCGCACGCTCATAGAATGGCAAACGATGTCCGGGCACTCGAAGTGGTCTTCGATCAAACACAAGAAGGGCGCGGCCGACGCAAAACGCGGCAAGCTCTTCACCAAGCTCGCGCGGGCGATCACGGTCGCCGCGCGTGACGGCGGCCCCGACCCCGAGGGCAACGCGGCGCTGGCGACGGCGATCCAGAAGGCCCGCGACGCCTCGATGCCGAAGGACAACATCCAGCGCGCGGTCGACCGCGGCTCGGGCGTCGGCAGCGACGCGGCGGCAATCGAAACGATCGTCTTCGAGGGCTACGGCCCCGGCGGCGCCGCGATCCTGGTCGAAGCGCTGACCGACAACCGCAACCGGACCAGCGCCGAGGTCCGCCACGCCTTCAGCAAGCACAACGGCAGCCTCGGCGAGCCGGGCTCGGTCGCCTGGATCTTCGAGAAACGCGGCGTCGTCGCGGTCGACGGCGCCCGCTACGGCGAGGACGACGTGATCGCCGCGATCGACGCCGGCGCAGAAGACGTCAGCGAGGACGGCGACCTGCTGCGCGTGCTCTGCGAACCGTCGGACCTGAGCGCCGTGCGCGAGGCGCTCGAGGCCGGCGGGGTCGAGATCCACTCGGCCGAGGTCGCGATGGAGCCGAAGAGCACGGTCGAGGTCAAGGGCAGCGAGGCCAAGTCGCTGCTCGGGCTGATCGAAGACCTCGAAGAGGACGACGACGTCAACGAGGTGCACGCGAACTTTGACATCCCCGACGAGGTGCTGCAGCAGCTCGCTGCCTGAAGGCATCCGACATACAGCCCAGAATCAGTTCCCATGCAAGTCGTGATGGGGATCGACCCCGGCTCCGCCAACCTCGGGTTCGGCATCGTCCGGGTCGAGGGCAACCGCATGGTCGCGCTCGACGGCGGCGTCGTCGAGACCGCCGCCGGGGTGCCGATGGAGCGCCGGCTCGAGCAGATCCACGGCGAGTTGAGCGGGTTGCTCGCCTGGCACGAGCCGGCAGCGCTGGCGCTGGAGGACGTCTTCTTCGGCAAGAACGTGCAGACGGCGATGACCGTCGGCCGCGCCAGCGGCGTCGCGATGCTGGCCGCCGCGCAGGCGGGGGTCGAGTGCTTCACCTACACGCCGCAGGCGATCAAGATGGCCGTCTGCGGCAGCGGCGCCGCCGGCAAGAAGCAGGTCCAGCGCATGGTCGGCACGCTGCTCGGGCTGCCCGAGCCGCCGAGCCCCGACCACGCTGCCGACGCGCTCGCGGTGGCGATCTGCCACGGCGGCGGCGCCGGCCACCGCAGCGCCGCCGCCCTCGCCACCGGAGCGGCGCGATGATCGCGGCCGTGCGCGGCGAGGTGATGGTCAGGCGCCCCGACCACGTCGTGATCGACGCCGGCGGAGTCGGCTACAAGCTCGTCGTCTCGGCCGAGACGCTGAAGGCCGTGCCGGCGACCGGCCGCGAGGCCTTCCTCCAGGCCGAGCTGGTCGCGCGCGAGGACTCGCTCTCGCTGTTCGGCTTCTCCTCCGAGGAGGAGCGCGACCTCTTCCTGCAGCTGGTTTCGGTCAGCGGCGTCGGCCCGAAAGTGGCGATCTCCGTGCTCTCGGGCGGCCCGGCACGGGAACTGCTGCGCGCGATCGCCGCCGGCGACGCCAAGCGCTTCCAGGCCGCCCCCGGGATCGGCAAGCGGACCGCCGAGCGGATCATCGTCGAGCTGCGCGAGAAGGTCAGCGGCGCGCTCGAGGACGAGGCCCTGCTCGGCGGCGACGGCGACGGCGACCCGCGCTCGCTCGCCCGCGACGGCCTGGTCAACCTCGGCTACCAGCCGCTGGAGGCCGAGCAGCTGCTCGAAGGGCTCGATGGCGGCGACGCCGAGGAGCTCCTGGCCGGGGCGCTGCGCAAGGCCGGCGGCGGGAGGAAGGCGGCGTGACCGAGAAGCGCATCCGCACTCCGGGCATCGACGACGAGCCGGTGCCGGTCGACGCCGAGATCCGGGTCCACGACGCCAGCGCCGACATCCCCGACGAAGACCTCGACAAGTCGCTGCGTCCGCCGACGCTCGACGACTTCGTCAACCAGGCGCAGGTGACCGAGCAGCTCTCGATCTTCATCGAGGCGGCGCGGCGGCGTGGCGAGCCGCTGGATCACGTCCTGCTCGCCGGCCCGCCGGGGCTGGGCAAGACCTCGCTCGCGCACATCGTCGCCGCCGAGATGGAGGTGCCGCTGGTGCAGACCGCGGGGCCGGCGCTGGAGCGCAAGGCCGACGTCGCCTCCTTCCTCACCGCGCTCGAGCCCGGCAGCGTCTTCTTCATCGACGAGATCCACCGCCTCGGGCGGGCGGTCGAGGAGACGCTCTACCCGGCGATGGAGGACGGCGAGCTGCCGGTCGTGCTCGGCCAGGGCGCCGGCGCGCGCACCGTCACCCTGCCGCTGCCGTCGTTCACGCTGATCGGCGCGACGACCCGGTCCGGGCTGCTGACGACGCCGCTGCGCGACCGCTTCGGCGTCAGCCACCGGCTCGAGCACTACAGCTCCGAGCACCTCGCCGAGATCGTCGAGCGCTCCGCCGGCATCCTCGAGATCGAGATCGACGCCGAGGGGGCGGGGACGATCGCCTCGCGCTCGCGCGGCACCCCGCGGGTGGCCAACCGGCTGCTCAAGCGCGTGCGCGATTTCGCCCAGGTAAAGGGCAGCGGCAGAATCGACGCCGGGGTCGCGGCGGCCGGCCTGGAGATGCTCGAGGTCGACGCCGGCGGGCTCGACCGCAGCGACCGCAGCCTGCTCGACACGATCGCGGTCAAGTTCGGCGGCGGCCCGGTCGGGCTCTCGACCCTGGCCGTGGCGATCGGCGAGGAGCAGGACACGATCGAGGACGTGCTCGAGCCGTACCTGCTCCAGGAGGGCTTGCTGAAGCGGACTCCGCGGGGTCGCGTGCTGACCGGGCGGGCCTACGAACACCTCGGGCTGCCGTTGCCCAAAGAGGCGCACAGTCTGTTCTGAGCACAGTCTCAGTAACCTGAGCAGGGGATGCCTTTCTTCATCTGCCCCAACTGCGGGAACAGGGAGTTGAGCGCCGACCGTACGGCCGGTTTCAGCGCGCGCCCGAAGGGCTGCTCGAAGTGCGGCTTCGGCTTCGTCTTCGAGCTGCTCGACGACTACTACCCGGCGCCCAACGCGGCCTTCTTCGTCTGCGACCAGCAGGCCCGCGTGATCGACGCCGGCCGCGGCAGCTTCGAGCTCACCGGCCTCACCGACGAGGACGTGATCGGCCGCCCGGTGAAAGAAGTGCTCGGGCTCGAATGGCAGCAGACAGGCGACAGCAACAACGGCGACCCGATCGAAACCTCGCTCGAGTGGGGCGTGCGCTCGCTGGGCAAAAAGGTCTCGGTCAACGCCGAGGGCGACCTGCCGGCCGAGGCCGTCGCCGACGTCTTCCCGGCCTACGACGACGACGGCGGCCTGCTGATCGTCCTGACCCCGGAGAGCTGAGCGGATGAAACGGCGCCGCAACCTCTTCGTCCTGCTCTTCGTCCTGGCGCTGATCGTCCTCTCCGCGCTCGTCGTCGCCAACCGGGAGACGCGACTCGGGCTCGATCTCAAGGGCGGCGTCGAACTCGTCTACCAGGGCACGCCGACCGGCCAGGTCCAGGAGGTCAGCGGCGAAGACATCGATCGCTCGATCGAGATCATCCGCGAGCGGATCGACAAGCTCGGCGTCGCCGAGCCCGAGGTCTCGCGCCTCGGCACGGCCGAGATCTCGGTCAGCCTGCCCGACGTCACCAACGCCGAGCGGGCGATCGACCAGGTCGGCACGACCGCTCAGCTGCACTTCTACGACTGGGAACCGAATCTGATCGGGCGCGAGCAGATCATCGGCGGCAACCCCGGCCGCGAACCGCCGGCGGGGGCGGTCGAAGAAGCGAACAAAGAATGGGAAGCGGCGGGTCGCAGCCCGACGAAAGAACAAAATCAGCAGTTGATCTTCTCGGGAGCCTTCCCGACCGCCTTCGCGGCCGTGCAGCTCGGCTCCGAACAGAAACCGGAACCCGACTGCGAAGACTGTTCGACCAACAAGCCGCGCTACTACCTGTTCGACGGCAACACCGCCCAGCGCGATCTGCTCGCCGGCCCGGAGTTCTCCAAGGAAGACCTCTTCGTCAGCGCCACCGGCGAGAAACGACCGAGAAAGAAAGAATGCAAGGGCGAAGAGGTCGGCAACTGCCAGGTTCTGCTCACGGTGCCGCCCGGCACGGTCGTCGTCTCCGAGCAACCCTCGGACTCCAAGGGCAAAACCCTCACCGACGCCGAGCCCGGCTGGTACGCGCTGAAGGACAAACCGGCGCTCGGCGGCACCGACATCACCGATCCGAAGCAGGAATTCGACGAATTCCAGCAGCCCAACGTCACCTTCAGCTTCACCGACGACGGGCGCAAGGCGTTCCAGCAGGTGACCCGGCAGATCGCCCAGCGCGGCCAGGCGCGGGCGGTCGGCCCAGCTTCCGGCGAACAGGCCGAACAGCTCTCGGGTCGCTTCGCGGTTGTGCTCGACAACGAAGTCAAGACGCGCCCGCTGATCAACTTCGCCGAGAACCCCGACGGGATCGACGGCCGCACCGGGGCGCAGATCTCGGGCGGCTTCACCAGCCCCCAGGAAGCCCAGGACATCGCGACCTTCCTGCAGATCGGCTCGCTGCCGATCAACCTCAAACTGATCAGCCAGACGCAGGTCTCGGCGACGCTCGGCAGCCAGGCGCTCGACGCCGGGATCAAAGCCGGGGTCATCGGCCTGCTCCTCGTCGGCCTCTTCCTGCTCGTCTTCTACCGCTTCCTCGGCCTGATCGCGGTGATGGCGCTGCTCGCCTACGGGGTGATCTTCTTCGCCCTGATCAAACTGATCCCGATCACGCTCACCCTGCCGGGCATCGCCGGCCTGGTGCTGACGATCGGCGTCGCGGCCGACTCGAACATCGTCATCTTCGAGCGGATCAAGGAGGAGGTGCGCGCCGGGCGACCGATGGCGGCCGCGATCGCGGCCGGCTACAAACGCGGCATCGGCACGATCATCGACGCCAACGTGGTCACCCTGCTGACCGCGTTCATCCTCTTCGTGCTCGCCACCGCCGGGGTCAAGGGCTTCGCCTTCGTCCTCGGCATCGGCACGATCGTCTCGCTGCTCACCGCCGTCGTCTTCACCCAGGCGCTGCTGCTGAGCATGAGCCGCTCGCGCCTGCTGCGCTCGCCCGGCGTGCTCGGGGCCTCCGACGAACCGCGGGTGCGCTGGCACTTCGACTTCATGGGCGCGAGCCGCTGGTTCTTCTCGGCCTCCGGCGTGATCTTGGTGATCGGCGCGCTGGCGCTTGCGACCTCGCAGCTCAACTTCGGCATCGACTTCGAGTCGGGCACGCGGATCACCGCCGCCCTGCAGCAGGAGACCGACGAGGAGGGCGTGCGCGAGACGCTCGATGAGGCCGGAATCGACGGCGAGGAGATCCAGCAGGTCACCGATCCCGAATTCGGCGACAACGTCTTCCAGATCCAGACCCGGCAGCTGCGACCGAACCGGGTCGCCGAGGCCGAGGACGCGCTCGAGGCCGAGTACGGCGTGGTCGCCAACGGCTTCGACAGCACCAGCGTCGGGCCGACCTTCGGCCAGCAGGTCGCCGACAGCGCGCTGAAAGCGCTGATCTTCTCGCTGCTGGTGATCTGCGCCTACGTCGCCTTCCGCTTCGACCCGAAATTCGCCGTGCCCGTGCTGATCGCGATCTTCCACGACATCCTGATCACCGGCGGCGTCTACTCGTTGACCGGGAAAGAGGTGAGCAGCGGCACGGTCGCCGCCTTCCTCACGATCCTCGGATACTCGCTCTACGACACGATCATCGTCTTCGACCGCATCCGCGAGAACATCCCGCGGATGCCGCGGGCGGCGTTCTCGCAGATCGTCAACCGCTCGATGAGCGAGGTCCTGACCCGCTCGCTGGCGACCACCTTCTCGACCCTGCTCGCGGTCGTCTCGCTGCTGGTCTTCGGCGGCGCCACGCTGCAGGACTTCGCCTTCGCGATGATGATCGGGATCATCTCCGGTACCTACTCGTCGATCTTCATCGCCTCGCCGGTGCTGACCGCCTGGAAGGAACGCGAGCCCGGCTTCGCGCGGCGCCGCGAACGGATCGTCGAGTCTGAGGGCTCGGTGCCGGCGTTCGCTGACGATGTGGCCCTGGCGCGCCTCGGCGACGACAGCGAGACCGACGAGGAGATCGAAGAGAAGCTGGCCCCGGTCGCGGTCGCCGAGCCGAGCGCCGGCAACGGCGGCGATCCGGCGGGCGAGGACGCGCCCGCAAGCGCTCCCGATCCGGCAAGCGCTCCCGACCCCGAATCGGCCGAGCGTCGCGAACGCAACGAGAAACGGCGCGAGCGGCGCCAGAAACGCCGCAAGCACGGGAGGAACAGGTAGGCATGGCGCTGATCGTCTGGTTCACGATGGGGATCGCCCTCTGGCACTTCACCGTCTTTGTGCCCGACCGCTTCTGGCAGGGGATCGTCGGCGCCTTCATCGGCGCGACCCTCGGCGCCGTCATCTTCGGCGGCATCGTCGCGATCGCCGCCGGCCAGAGCCTCGGCGACACCGACGTCGGCACCGCCCTGATCGCCGTGCCCGGCACCGCGATCGGCCTTGCGGTGGTCTGGGCGATCGGCGTCCGCGCCGAGCAGCAGGCGCAGGCCTGAAGCGCCAATTTGCGGGCCATCCGAGCCTGATTTGCCGCCGCGCGGCCGCCTAGCTTGATGGCGTGGCGGAAACCATCCATGCGTACACGGCCGAGCCCTACGACTACACCGAGGTTCGGGCGCTTGCCGACGAGCTCGAGCTGAGCGAGCCGGTCGCGATCACCCTCGTGCGGCGCGGCTACCGCACGCCGGAGGCCGCGCGCGAGTTCCTCGCTGCCGAAGAGTCGCACCCGCCGGAGGCGTTCCGCTCGATGGCCGGGATCGTCGAGCTGGTCTCGACCGCGATCGACCAGGGGGCGCGGATCACCGTCCACGGCGACTTCGACGTCGACGGGGTCTGCGCGACCACGATCCTCGTCTCGACCCTGCGGGAGCTGGGCGCCGAGTGCGACTGGCTGATTCCGGACCGGATGGCCGACGGGTACGGGCTCAGCACCGAGAACGTCGAGCGGCTGGCGGAGCGGGGGACCGAGCTGTTGATCACGGTCGATTGTGGAATCACTTCCGTGGCCGAGGTGGCGCTGGCTAGGGAGTTGGGGATGGACATCGTGGTCACCGACCACCACCAGCCTGGGGAAGAGCTGCCGGATTGCCCGATCCTGCATCCAGGGGTCGACGAGTATCCGTTCACCGAGCTTTGTGGGACTGCGGTGGCTTGGAAGTTGAGCTGTGCTCTGCGGCCCTCTGTCGAGGATCTCGATCTAGTCGCCCTTGCCACCGTGGCCGACGTGGTGCCTTTGGTCGGGGAGAACCGGAGCTTGGTCCGGAAGGGGCTGGCGGAGGTCAGGAGGGCGCAGCGGCCTGGGATTCGGGCGCTTCTCGAGGCGGCGAAATGTGAGCCCAGTCAGGTGGATGAGGGGGATTTGGCGTTTCGGTTGGCGCCGCGGATCAATGCTGCGGGGCGGTTGTACCGGGCCGATGCGGGGGTGGAGCTGTTCTTGACGGAGGACGCGGATCGGGCGGCTGAGATCGCTGTTGAGCTGAGCCGGGCCAATGGTGAGCGGCGGGCGAGGGAGCGGGAGGTCGATGCTGCTGCCGAGGCGGCGCGCAAGGAGCTGCCGGATGAGTTGCGGGAGGCACCGGGGCTGGTGCTTGCTGGCGAGGGGTGGCACCCGGGGGTGATCGGGATCGTTGCGTCGCGGCTGGCCGAGCGGCACCACAAGCCCGTCGTGGTGATCTCGCTCGACGGCGAAGGCGGGGGGAGGGGGTCCGGCAGGAGCATTCCGGGATTCGACCTGCTCGCCGGGCTCGAGGCCTGTGCCGAGCATCTGGATGGATTCGGGGGACACAAGGCCGCTGCCGGGCTGCAGTTGCAGGCGGAGAACGTCGGCGCCTTGCAGGCGGCCTTTGCTGCCCACGCGGCATCGGTGCTGAAGCCCGAGGACATGCGGCGGACGGAGCGGATCGACGCGATGATCGGCGGCGCCGGGCTCGGGCTCGACCTGGCCGAGGAGCTGCAGCAGCTCGCCCCGTTCGGCATGGGCAACCCCGGCGTGCGGCTGCTCGTGCCCGCAGCGCGGGTGCGCGACGTGCGCACGATGGGCGAAGGCAAGCACGCGCGCTTCAGCCTGCACAGCGGCTCGCACCGGGCGCTGGGCGTCGCCTTCGGCCGCGCCGGGCTTGGCGTCGGCGAGGACGACCCGGTCGACGCCGCGGTGCGGCTCGAGGTCAACCGCTGGAACGGCTCGGTCGAGCCACGCCTCGTGCTGCGCGAGCTCTACCCGCACGAGCCGGCGGCAAGCGAGGCCGCGGAGGCCGAGACGAAGGGAGCCCAGACGGCGGCGAGCGAGGAGTGGTGGCGCCGCTTCGAGGCCGAGCTCGCGACCGACCCCGCGAGTTCGCCTTTTGTCGACGTCAGCGCCACAAACAGCGAACGCGCCGAGGTGCGACCGCGCAGCTCGCCGGCGGCCGTGGTGGGGGAGCTGGCGTCGAGCGGCGGCGAGGTGCTGGCGGTGGTCGCCTGCGTCGAGCGGCGCGCTGCGCTTGCCGGCGACGGCGTCCTGCTGGCCGACGCCGCGGCATTTGCCGCCGAGCCCGGGCTTGCCGGGGGCTTTGCCCACGTCGTCTTCGTCGACCCGCCGCAGTTCGCGGAGGTCGAGGCCGCGGCGCGCGCGGGTGAGGGTTACGCCCACTTCGCCTGGGGCGAGGCCGAGGCCCGCTTCGCGCGGGCGATGCTGGGCGAGCAGCTCGCCCGCCGCGAGACCCTGATCGGGCTCTTCCGCGACCTGCGCGAGGCCGGCGAGACAGGCGGCGAGAAGTTGCTCGCAGCGCTGCGGGGGAGCGGCCGCTTTCCCCGTTCGCCGGAGACCGCGGCCCGCTGCGTAACGGTTCTGCGCGAGCTCGAGCTGGTGCAGGGCGAGTCCGCTGGAGGTGACGGCGGGCTCGGCGTCGTATCCTCAGAGGGAACCGAACTGGAGCGCTCGGCCGCCTATCGCGCCTACGGCGCTCGCCACCAGGAAGGCCTGCGATATCTAGAACGACGCAACAAGCCGTAGGGCAGCGCGAGCTCCTCGCCGATCTCTATGCCGTGGTCGAGGAGTTCGACTCGGCGCCCGAGATCGACCGCTCGGCCCTGAGCAGGGCCTTCGAGTTCGCCTGCGACCGCCACGGCGACCAGCTGCGCCGCTCCGGCGACGAGTTCATCACCCACCCGGTCGGCGTCGCCCAGATCTGCGCCGGGATGCGGCTCGACACCGAGACGCTCTGCGCGGCGCTGCTGCACGACACGGTCGAGGACACCAGCGCCAGTCTCGAGGAGATCCGCGACGGGTTCGGCGAGGAGATCGCCCAGCTGGTCGACGGCGTGACCAAGCTGACCGGGATGACCTTCGAGAGCCGCGACGAGCGCCAGGCGGAGAACTACCGAAAGATGATGGTGGCGATGGCCACCGACGTCAGGGTGATCCTGATCAAGCTGGCCGATCGCCTGCACAACATGCGCACGCTCGGCGCCCTGCCCAAGCAGAAGCAGATGGCGAAGTCGCGCGAGACGCTCGAGATCTACGCGCCGCTGGCCCACCGGCTCGGTATCCACGCGATCAAATGGGAGCTCGAGGACCTCGCCTTCGCGACCCTGCACCCGCGCAAGTACAAGGAGATCAAGCAGCTGGTCGCCCAGCAGCGCGACGAGCGCGAGGTCTACGTCAACCAGGCCGGCGCCTTCCTCGGCGACGAGCTGCAGGCCGTCGGGATCGAGGCCGAGATCTCCGGCCGCGCCAAGCACTTCTACTCGATCTACACGAAGATGACCAAGAAGGGGCGCGAGTTCAACGAGATCTTCGACCTCACCGCGATGCGCGTGATCGTCGGCTCGGTCAAGGACTGCTACGGCGCGATCGGCGTCATCCACTCGCTCTGGAAGCCGCTGCCCGGCCGCTTCAAGGACTTCGTCGCGATGCCCAAGGCCAACATGTACCAGGCGCTGCACACGACGGTGATCGGGCCCGAGGGCAAGCCGCTGGAGATCCAGATCAGGACCGGCGAGATGCATGACCTGGCCGAGTACGGGATTGCCGCCCACGTCGTCTACAAAGAGGGCGGCGGCACCGACCCGAAGCGCGAGAAGATGACCTGGCTGCGCCAGCTGGTCGAGGCCGAGGGCGAGCAGGACCCGACCGAGTTCCTCGAATCGCTCAAGGTCGACCTGTTCGAGGACGAGGTCTTCGTCTTCACCCCGAAGGGCGAGGTCAAGAACCTCTCCGCCGGCTCGACCCCGCTCGACTTCGCCTACGCGGTCCACACCGACGTCGGTCACCGCTGCGTCGGGGCAAAGGTCAACGGCTCGATCGTGCCGCTGCACTACCAGCTGCGCTCCGGCGACATCGTCGAGGTGCTGACCGCGAAGCAGAACCGCGGCCCCTCGCGCGACTGGCTGAAACTGGTGCGGACGAGCCGCGCCCGCAACAAGATCCGCGCCTTCTTCAAACAGGAACGGCGCGAGGACGCCGAGAAGAAGGGCCGCGACGCGCTCGAGGAGGCGCTGCGCAAGCGCGGCCTGCCGATGCAGAAGCTGGTCATGTCGCCGCTGCTGGCCCAGGTGATCAAGGAGATGGGCTTCGCCAAGGCGACCGAGTTCTACATCGCCCTCGGCCAGGGCAAGATCGGCACCAAGGCGGTCGCCAACAAGCTGATGCAGCGGCTCAAAGAGGGCGAGGCGGTCGACGAAGAGCCGGCCGGGATCGAGGGCCCGCGCGAGGACACCGCGCGGCGGACCAAGGACGCCTCCGATTACGGGATCCGGGTCAAGGGCGCGGAGAACGTCGCCGTGCGGCTGGCCAAGTGCTGCCGTCCCGTGCCCGGCGACACGATCGCCGGCTACGTCTCGCTCGGCCGCGGGATCACGATCCACCGCGCCGACTGCAAGAACGTCAAGGCGCTGATGAAGTCGCCCGAACGCTTCGTCGAGGTCGCCTGGGAGGGCGAGAACGAATCCTCCTACAAGGTCGAACTGCAGATCGACGCCTACGACCGCACCCGCCTGCTCGAGGACCTCTCGCGCACCTTCTCCGAGGCCGGGATCAACATCCTCGGCGCCAGCTGCATGACCAAGCACCCGATGGTGAAAAACCGCTTCGTCGTCGAGGTCGGCGACACCGAGCAGCTCAAGCAGTGCATCTCCCGCCTGCGCAACGTCGAGGCGGTATTCGACGCCTACCGGATCACGCCGACGAGCTGATCAGGCGATCACGGTCAGCGCGCTGGGGGCGACGCTGAGCGCGAGCTTCGTGCGCTCGCCGATGTAGTCGCCGTCGACCTGGACCGGGAAGGGGCGGAGGATCCCGTCCTTGGTCTCGGAGACGGACTCGACCGTCGCCTCCCTGACGCCCTCGAAATGCTCGATCTGGCGGTGGCGGGCGGCGGGCTTCGCTTCGCTGAACAGGCGCGGGATCAGGGTCGGCATGTCGCGCTGGGTGGCCCGTTTGAGCACGCCGAGCGAGAGCGTGCCGTCGTCGATCGCGACCCCCTCGCAGACGCGGATCGGGCGGCTGGCGAAGTAGGTGAAGGGGTCGGAGTTCTGGGCCAGCGCGGTGATCCCCTCGGACTCCTGGCCGTCGATACCGACCCGGAGGCGCACCGGTTTGACCATGTACTGGCGATAGAAGGCCGAGACCGCGGCCCAGGTGTAGTAGTAGGGACCGGCGCGCGACTTCAGCCGCGGGTGGGCGTCGACCCGCTTGACCACGGTGGCGTCGATGCCGACCCCGCAGGAGAAGACGAAGTGGCGGTCGTCGACGGTGCCGAGGTCGATCCGCCGCGGCGCCCAGCCGTCGACCAGGGCGAGCAGGTGCTCGGTCGCGTCGACGACGTCGTTGGGGATGCCGAGCGTGCGGCAGACGACGTTGGTCGAGCCGCCCGGCAGGACGGAGACGGGCACGTCGGTGCCGGCAAGGCCGTTGGCGACCTCGTTGAGCGTGCCGTCGCCGCCGAAGGCGACGACCACGTCGTAGCCGTGGTCGCGCACCTCGCGGCCGATCTCGGTCGCGTGGTTCTGCGCCTCAGTCGCCACCGTCTCGACCTCGAAGCGCCCCTGCAGGGCGTAGACCACGAGGTTCTTCAGACGGTTGGAGACCGTCGTCGCGTAGGGGTTGACGATCAGCAGCATCCGCTTCTTGCCGCCGCGCCTACCCGGCCGTCTCATAGCGGACCACCTCCCCGTCGCTGACTTCCCGCACGCGGCCCTCGTTGAGCAGCAGGTCGGCGTGGCCGATCACCTCTGAGAGGGTGAGGAAGGCCTGGGTGACGGCGACGTTGCCCCAGATCGCCTGGGCGATCTCGTAGCCGCTGCGGGGCTGCTCGGCGATCAGCTCGTAGATCTTCTCCTTGCGCCGCTCGTGCTTGGCGAGGCGCTCGTCGATCAGGGCGACGTGGTCGACGATCGGCTCGCCGTGGCCCGAGAGCACGATCTCGGCCGGCATCTCGCGCGTCGCCTTCATCGACTCGATGTATGTGACCAGCGCCTGCGTGCGCTGGTCGGAGCCGTCGAGCGGGCGAGAAATCAGCGGGTTGGAGGAGATGTGGGCGATCAGGTGGTCGGCGGCGATCAGGATCCGCCGCTGCTCGTCCCAGAAGACCGTGTCGGAGGGGCTGTGGCCGGGCCGGTGCAGGACCTGCAGCGTGCGGTCGCGGAAGTCGAGTCGCTCGCCGTCGGCCAGCGGCTTCGTCACCTCGGCCCTGGCGCCCCAGCCGCGGAAGCTGCGCGAGACGCTCTGCAGGGCGAAGGCGACCTCTTGGGGGATGCCGTTGCGCAGCATCAGCTCGACCGCGAACTCGTCCTCGCGCTCGGATTCCTCGCCGAAGCTCGCCAGCCGCTCGGCGGCGAGGTCGAGCGCCGCGACCTCGGCGCCGGAGTGCTCGACGACGATCTCGACCAGGCCGAGGTGGTCGATGTGCTGGTGGGTGAGGACGACGAGCTCGATGTCGTCGATCGAGTGGCCGCGCGCGGCGAGCTGGCCCTGCAGCTCGTCGAGCGCTTTGCCCGAGTTCGGCCCGGTGTCGATCAGGGTCAGCGGCTCGTCCTCGAGCAGGTAGCAGTTGACGCGGCCGACGGCGAAGGGGGTGGGGATGCGGAGGCGGTGGATGCCGGCCAGCGCGGCCTGCTCCAGCGCGGCCTCGGGGGTGAGCGTCACGCCCGGATCAGCCCCAGCACCTCGTCGCGCTTGGCCTCCATGTCCTCGCGCGAGACCAGCGACTCGAGGTTGAGCCGCAGCAGCGGCTCGGTGTTGGAGGGGCGCACGTTGAAGTGCCAGTCCGGGTAGTCGATCGAGATCCCGTCGAGGGTCGTCAGCTCGCCGTCGGAGAAGCGCGCGGCGATCTCCTCCATCTTCGCCTCCTGGTCGCCGACCTCGGAGTTGATCTCGCCGGAGATGAAGTAGCGCGAGCGGAACTCGGCCATCAGCTCGGCCAGCGAACGGCCGTCCCGGCTCAGCAGCTCGAGCATCAGCAGCGCCGGGATCGTGCCCGAGTCGGCGCACCAGAAGTCGCGGAAGTAGTAGTGGCCGGAGACCTCGCCGCCGAAGACGGCGTCCTCCTCGCGCATGCGCAGCTTGAAGAAGGCGTGGCCGACACGCGAGACGGCGGAGCTGCCGCCGTCGGCGGCGACCAGGTCGGGCACGGCGCGGCTCGAGCGCGGGTCGTAGAGGATCCTCGCGCCCGGGTTCTTGGCCAGCGCCGCGCGGGCGAGCAGGGCGCAGATGAAGTCGCCGTCGCAGAAGCTGCCCTCGCCGTCGATGAAGAAGCAGCGGTCGGCGTCGCCGTCCCAGGCGATCCCGAGGTCGGCGCCGGCGCCGCGCACCCGCTCTTCGATCAGCTTGCGGTTCTCTGCCAGCAGCGGGTTGGGCTCGTGGTCGGGGAACTCGCCGTCGGGCTCGAAGTACATCTCCTCCAGGTCGAGCCCGAGCCGCGCCAGGATCGGACCGACCATCGGCCCGGCCATCCCGTTGCCGCCGTCGACGACGACCTTGAGCGGCTTGACCGCGCCCAGGTCGATGAAGGAGAGGGCGTGCTCGCGGTATTCGTCCCAGACGTCGACCTCTTCGAAGGAGCCGCCGCCGGGGGCCGATCCGAGCCCCGCCTCGATCTCGCGCCGCACGTCGCCGATCCCGGCGTCGCCGGAGAGCGCCAGGGCGCCCTCGCGGATCAGCTTCACCCCGGTGTAGGCCTTGGGGTTGTGCGAGGCGGTGACCATCGCGCCGCCGTCGAGCCCGCGCGAGCCGACCAGGTGGTAGAGCATCTCGGTCGCGACCATGCCGGTGTCGAGCACGGTCGCGCCCTCGAAGATCAGGCCGTCGCGCAGCTCCGCCGCCATCGCCGGCGCGGTCAGCCGCATGTCGCGGCCGAGGCCGATGCGCAGCTCGCTCGGCTGCTTGCCGCGGAGGCGGGCGAGCACGCGGGCGAAGGCGCGTCCGATCGCGTGCGCGGTGGTCTCGTCCATCTCCGTTCCGTAGAGGCCGCGGATGTCGTAGGCCTTGAAGATCCCGGGCGGCGCCAGCGGCGTGGTCTCGCTCATCTCAGAACGCTCCTTTCAGCGCCTCGAGGCTCTGCTCGAGCGTCTGCGGCATCACTCTGGTGTCGGCGATCACGGGCATGAAGTTGGTGTCGCCGCCCCAGCGCGGGACGACGTGCAGGTGGATGTGGTGCTCGACCCCGGCGCCGGCGACGCGGCCCTGGTTGAAGCCGACGTTGTAGCCGTGCGGGTCGTAGACGTCCTCGAGCCGGCTCATCGCCCGCTGCGCCAGCGACATCATCTCCGCCGTCGTCTCCGCGGGCAGCTCCTGGATGCGGCCGATGTGCCCGTAGGGGGCCACCATCAGGTGGCCGTTGGTGTAGGGGAAGAGGTTGAGGATCACGAAGCAGTGCTCGCCGCGGTGGACGATCAGGTTCGCCTCGTCGTCCCCCTGCGCCGGCTTGGCGCAGAAGATGCACTCCTCCTCGTTGTCCTTGGACGCGTCCTTCACGTAGGCGAGGCGCCAGGGCGCCCAGATCCGAAAGTTGGCCACAGGGGCGGCAGGCTATAGCCAACCGCGACGGCGGAAGTAGCCGACCATCGCCCCGAGCATGGCCAGCATCGCGCCGACGATGATGAAGAAGTCGGCGTCGTCGCCCTCGCCCGGCACGCCGACGTTCATCCCCCAGATGCTGGCGATCAGGGTCAGCGGCAGGACGATGACGCTGATCGAGGTGAGCACGCGGAGGATGTCGTTGACGCGGTGCGAGATCACCGACTCGTTGGTCTCGGCCAGCGCCTCGACCACCTCCTTGTAGTTCTCGAGCATGTCCCAGATCCGCTCGTGCGCGTCGACGATGTCGTCGAAGTAGATCTCGAGGTCGAGGTCGGTCGCGAGGTAGCGCTGCTTGACTTTCTCCAGGTCGCGCAGGACCGGGCGCTGCGGGCGGATCACCTTGCGGAAGTTGATGATCTCCTGCTTGACGTTGGAGATGTCGCGCACGACCTCCTCCGAGCGGCCCTCGAAGATCCCGTCCTCGAGCGCGTCGAGCTTGTTGCCGATCTTGCGCAGCATCGGGAAGCAGTAGTCGAAGCTGTCGTCGACGAGGCGGTAGAGCAGGTAGCCCGAGCCGCGCGCGAAGAGCTGCTCGCGCAGGTCCTCCTTGGCCCGGCAGCGCTCGAACAGGTACTCGACCGGCTGCAGCGGCTGGTTCGGGATCGTGACCACGTAGCCCGGGCCGACGAAGAGGTCGAGCTCGCCGGCGCCGAGCCGGCCCGCGGTGGGGTCGAAGATCGGGAAGTGCAGGACGATGAACAGGTAGTCGTCGTAGACGTCGATCTTCGGCCGCTGGTTGCGTGAGAGCACGTCCTCGAGGTCGAGCGCGTGGAAGTTGAAGTTCTCCTCCAGCCAGGCGCGCTCGAGCGCGCCGGGGCGCTCGATGTTGACCCAGCGCAGGCCGGCGGCGTCGACCTGCTCGACGCTCGGCGTCAGCGGCTCAGGCTGCGCGGGGGCCGAGCCGAGCGGCTCGCGCCGACCAGGCCGTCGCAACCGTGGTTTCGGAAGGTTCGGCATCGTTCGGGCTCGTCGTCTCGTTCGGCATCGCGGCGATGGTACCCTTCCTTGCGTACATAAGCGCCACATCTAGAGGGGTGGAGGGACTGGCCCGCAGAAGCCCCGGCAACCGCCCCGGACCTTGATCGGTTCGGGAGAGGTGCCAACTCCAGCAGATCCATGGATCTGGAAGATGTGGGGAAGGCGTCCGATCGGACCTCTGCCCCACAGGCGGAGGTTTTTTTCTAGGTAAAGGAAAGGAAACGATCGGATGTCAGTCGAGAGCTTGAAGTGCAAGGAGTGCGGGGAGACCTACGAGTTAGGCGCGAACTACGCCTGCGAACGCTGCTTCGGCCCGCTCGAAGTCGGCTACGACTACTCCGGTCTCGACCCGGCCGAGGTCAAGCGGCGGATCCAGGCCGGCTCGCAGGGAATCTGGCGCTACGCCGACTTCCTGCCCTTCACCGGGCGCCCGCAGGACCCGCTCGAGCCGGGCCTGACTCCGCTGGTCAAGGCCGACCGGCTGGCTGAGCGGCTCGGCCTCGAGGCCGATGTCTGGATCAAGAACGACGCCGCCAACCCGACCCACTCGTTCAAGGACCGGGTCGTCGCGGTCGCGGTGGCGAAGGCGCAGGAGCTCGGCTACAAGACCGTCGCCTGCGCCTCGACCGGCAATCTGGCCAACGCCGTCGCCGCCCACGCGGCGGCCGCGGGCCTCGACTCCTACGTGCTCGTCCCGGCCAACCTCGAGGAGCAGAAGCTGCTCGCGACCGGGATCTACGGCACCAACCTGGTCGGCGTGCGCGGCAACTACGACGACGTCAACCGGCTCTGCACCCAACTCGCCGAAACGCGCCCCTGGGCCTTCGTCAACGTCAACTTGCGGCCCTACTACGCCGAGGGCTCGAAGACGCTCGCCTACGAGACCGCCGAGCAGCTCGGCTGGGAGCTGCCCGACCGCGTCGTCTGCCCGATCGCCTCGGGCTCGCTCTTCACCAAGGTCGCGCGCGGCTTCCAGGAGTGGACCGACCTCGGCCTCGTCGCCGGCGAGCAGCCGGTCTTCAACGGCGCCCAGGCGGATGGCTGTAGCCCGGTGGCGACCGCCTTCGCCGAAGGCTGGGACGTCTGCAAGCCGCAGAAGCCGGAGACGATCGCCAAGAGCCTCGCGATCGGCGATCCCGCCGACGGCCCCTACGCGGTCGAGCAGGCGCGGAGCAGCGGCGGCGCGATCGACTCGGTCGACGACGAGGAGATCCGCGCCGGGATCCGGCTGCTCGCCGAGACCACCGGGATCTTCACCGAGACCGCCGGCGGGGTCACGATCGGCGTCCTGGCCAAGCTGGCCGAGCGCGGCGCGATCGCGGCCGGCGAGCGCGTCGTCGTCTACATCACCGGCGAGGGCCTGAAGACGCTCGACGCGACCCGCGATAGTTTCCAGATGCACGAGATCGACCCCGATCTCGACAGCTTCGAGTCCGAGTTCGACCAGCAGGAGGTAGTCGCCTGATGGCAGTCACCGTGAAGATCCCGACGCAGCTGCGTGCCGCGACCGGCGGCGACGCCGAGGTGGAGGTCGCCGGCGCGACCGTCGGCGAGGTGCTCGACGCGGTCTTTGACGCCCACGGCGACCTGCGCGAGCGGATCACCCAGGACGGCGACCTGCGCCGCTTCGTCAACGTCTACGTCGGCGGCGAGGACATCCGCTTCCAGCAGGGCCTCGACACCGCGGTGAGCGAGTCGGACGAGATCACGATCCTGCCGGCGGTCGCCGGCGGCTGATCGCCGCATTGGACTTTGACCTTGCTGGAGCACGGTCAAAGTCCTCAGCGATGAAACCGGCAGTCGTCATTCTCTGTGGCGGTCGCGGCACCCGCTTGCGCGAGCGGACGGAGACGGTGCCCAAGGCGCTGGTCGAGATCGGCGGCAGGCCGATCCTCTGGCACGTGATCTCGATCTACGCGGCGCAGGGCTTCGAGCGCTTCCTGCTCGCGACCGGCTACTTGGGCGAGGCGGTCGCCGAGTTCGCCGCGGCTGAGGAGTGGCCCGGGGGAGTCGAGGTCGAGTGCGTCGACACCGGGCTCGACACGCCGACCGGGGGGCGGATCGCGGCGCTGGGCGACAGGCTGAGCGGCTCGACCTTCTGCGCGACCTACGCCGACGGGGTCGCCGACATCGACCTCGGCGGGCAGCTCTCGTTCCACCGCGAGCACGGCGCCCTGGCGACGATGACCGTCGTGCGGCCGCACCTGCAGTGGGGGGTGGCCGAGCTGGACAGCGACGGCAGGGTCGAGGGCTTCGTCGAGAAGCCGCGCAGCGAGCACTGGATCAACGGCGGCTTCTTCGTCTTCGAGCCGGGCGCGCTGGACCAGCTCGACGCCGGGAGCGTGCTCGAGCGTGAGCCGCTGGCACGGCTCGCCGCGGACGGTCAGCTGCGGGCCTACCGCCACGAGGGCTTCTGGGACTGCATGGACACCTACAAGGACGCGGTCGAGCTCAACGATCTCTGGGAAGCCGGGGAGGCGCCCTGGTGACCGCCCTGGTCAGCGGCGCGCACGGGTTCGTCGGCTCGCACCTGGCGCGGGCGCTGCTCGCGCGCGGCGACGCCGTGCGGGTGCTCGACCGCCCGGCGCCGCGGCTCGCCGACGTCGGCGGCGAGCGCCCCTCGGGGCTCGACCTGCTCGGGATCCGCGCCGAGGTCGAGCTGGTCGAGGCCGACCTGCGCGACGCCGATGCGGTGTCCGCCGCGGTCGCGGGCGCCGGCTCGGTCTTCCACCTCGCGGCGCAGACGATTGTCGGGGTCGCGCGCGAATCGCCGCTGGAGACCTTCGAGGTCAACGTGCGCGGCGCCTGGAACGTGTTCGAGGCCTGCCGCGCGCACGCGGTCGAGCGGGTCGTCTTCGCCTCCTCCGACAAGGCCTACGGCGCGAGCCCGGAGCTGCCCTACCGCGAGGACTTCGCCCTGCGCGCCGCCTACCCCTACGACGCCAGCAAGGCGGCCGCCGACACGATCGCGCGCAGCTACGCCAACGCCTACGGCCTGCCGCTGGCGGTCACCCGCTTCGCCAACGTCTACGGCGGCGGCGACCTCAACTTCTCGCGGCTGATCCCGGAGACCGTCGTCGCGCTGCTCGACGGGCGCGCCCCTGTCATCCGCTCCGATGGCAGCCCCGAGCGCGACTTCCTCCACGTCGACGACGCCGTCTCCGCCTACCTGGCGATCGCGGCGGCGCTCGACGACGGCGGCGCGGCGGGCGAGGCCTTCAACGCCGGTGGCGAGCGCCCACACCCGGTGCGCGAGGTGGTCGAGCTGATCTGCGCCGCCGCGGACGCCGGGATCGAGCCCGACTTCCAGGGCGAGGGCAACCCCGATGGCGAGATCGACCGCCAGTTCGTGAACTCGACCAAGCTGCGCGAGCTGACCGGCTGGCGGCCCGAGGTCGGCCTCGAGCAGGGCCTGGGCGAGACGCTCGCGTGGTACCGCGAGCACCCCGAGGCCCGGCCTGCGAAGGTGTCCGCGTAGCCATGTGCGGGCGCTTCACAGTCACGGCCAAGGACACGAAGACGATCGCCGACCGCTTCCAGGTTGAGCTCGAACGCTCGCTCGAGCGCAATGAGAAAGGGCTGGGGCGCTTCAACGTCGCGCCGACCCAGGAGGTGCTGACCGTGCGCTCCTCGCCCGATCCCGACGAGGCGGCCGCCGGCGAGCGCGAGGCGCGACTGATGCGCTGGGGGCTGCTGCCGCGCTGGGCCAAGGACCTCAAGGTCGGCTACCGGATGATCAACGCCAAAGCCGAGAACCTCGACTCGAGCCGCGCCTACGCGCCGCTGGTCGGCAAGTTCCGCCACCGCTGCCTGATCGTCGCCGACGGCTTCTACGAGTGGATGGTGGCGGAGGACCCGAAGCAGCCGCGCCAGCCCTGGCGCTTCACCGTCGACGGCGGCGAGCCCTTCGCCTTCGCCGGGATCTGCACGCGCAAGGAGTGGGAGGACCCGGAGGACAGGGGCTTCGAGGACGGCTGGCTCTACAGCTGCACGATCGTCACCACGACGCCGAACGACGTCGTCGCCAAGGTGCACGACCGGATGCCGGCGATCCTGCCCGGCCCGGAGGCCGAGGCCGCCTGGCTGCGCCCCGACCTCGGCGTCGAGGACGCGATCGCGATGTGCGGGCCGCTGCCGGCCTCGCGCATGCAGGGCGCCCCGGCGAACCCGAAGCTGAACAAGGTGGGAAAGGGGAGCGAGGGGCCGGAGCTCTTGGTCGCGCCCTAGAACGAGCCGGCGGTGCGCACGGATGCGGCGCCGTCGCTGTTCTCCAGGGTGCAGGAGACTTTCGTCGCGGGCCGGCCGGTGCTGCGCCAGAAGCTGGCGAAGCCGAGTCGCAGCGGCTGCTCGGGGCGGCCCTCGGGCAGCCCCCACTGCCACTCCATCGCCTTCGGGTTGTAGGTGTCCCAGCTGACGACGACGCCTTTCAGGTCGGTGAACGTGTCGAAGGCGTCCTCGAGCTGGAGCGAGGCGTATTCGGCGCCGCGGGAGTGGAACTTGATCCCGACGCTGGCCGGCACGTCCTGCTTGGTCAGGTTGTAGTCGCCGCTGGAGCGGGGGAAGGCGCCGCGGCTGTTGACCGTGCGGCCGAGCTCGGCGCCCGGCCCGCCGCGCGTTAGGCAGCGCACCCGCGCCTGGCCGACGGCCGAGCCGGCCTCAATCGTCAGCACCGACGTCACCCGGTAGACCTTTTCTCCGTTGACGTTGTCTTCGATCGCGCGCAGGCCGGCCTCGCCGAGCTGCATCGAGCCACCGCCGGGGATCGCCGCCGGGCTCGAGTCCGGCAGCGGCTTCAGCGTCGTCCACTCGATCTTGACCGAGGAGCCCCCGACCGAATCGGTCGCGAGCACGGCCGCCGCAAGCGTCGCGATCAGCCCGACCACGACAACGATCACCGCCCCCCGCGGCGGCCGGGTCTCCGTGATCGAATCCATCGACGCGCCCGACAGGATTCGAACCTGTGGCCTATCGCTCCGGAGGCGATCGCTCTATCCAGCTGAGCTACGGGCGCAGAAGGGCCAGTGTACTTCGCGTAGGCTCGCGACCATGGACCTCTCGGTGGCGTTTCTCGGCACGGGCGGCGCTGTGCCTTCGGCCCGGCGCAACACGGCGGGCGTGCTCGTCGCGCGCGGCGGCGAACGGCTGCTGTTCGACTGCGGCGAGGGGACGCAGCGGCAGATGCAGCGCTCGCTCGGGCTGGTTCAGGTCGACGCGATCTACTTCACCCACTTCCACGCCGACCACTTCCTCGGCCTGCCAGGGCTGCTCAAGACCTACGACCTGACCGAGCGCGAGCGGCCGCTGACGATCTACGGCCCGCGCGGGCTACGCGACCTGATCGCCAGCCTCGGCCGCGTGGTCGGCCGCGTCGGCTACAAGCTCGAGCTTGTCGAGATCGAGCCCGGCGACGAGATCGCGCTCGACGGCGCCGAGCTGCAGGCGTTCCCGGTCGAGCACAGCGTGCGCGCCAACGGCTACGCGCTGGTCGAGTCCGAACGGCCCGGCCGCTTCGACCCGGAGGCGGCGAAGGCCGCCGGCGTCGCCGAAGGCCCGGCCTTCGCCGCCCTGCAGCGGGGCGAGGCCGTCGCCAGCGGCAACGGGGGGGAGGTGCGGCCCGAGCAGGTGATGGGCCCGAGCCGCCCCGGGCGCACCGTCGTGCTGACCGGCGACACGGCGCCCTGCCGGGCGACGGTCGAGATGGCGCGCGGCGCCGAGCTGCTGATCCACGACGCGAGCTTCTCCGAGGAGGAGGCGCAGCGGGCGGCCGACACCGGCCACTCGACCGTCGGCCAGGCCGCCGCCGTCGCCCGCGAGGCCGAGGTCGAGCTGCTCGCGCTCGTCCACATCTCCTCGCGCTACCACGTCGGCAAGGTGCTCGAGGAGGCGCGCGAGGTCTTCGAGCCGACCCTGGCGCCGCGCGATTTCGACCTGATCGAGATCCCCTTCCCCGAGCGCGGCGAGCCCGAGCTGATCGCCAACGGCGCCCGCGAGCGCGGCGAGCCGCAGCCGGTCGAGTAGCTCAGCCGGCGGCGAGCGCGGCGACGGCCGCGGCGACCGCGGGGGCCTGGTCCTCCTGGAGGAAGTGCTTGCCCGGCAGCAGCGTCTCGTCCTCGACCCGCAGCGCCCGCTTGACCTCGGCGCGGCGCTCGGCGCCGAGCGCGGGGTCCTGCTCGCCCCAGACGACCTGGGCCGGGTAGCCGCGCTGCGCGAGGCCGTCGAAGAAGAAGCGCTCCTTGGCCTCGCTCAGCTCGAAGCCGCGCATGATCTGCAGGAACGCCTCGCCGTTGTCGCCGCGGCGCAGCAGCTCGACGTGGGCCAGCACCTCGGACCGCGGTACCGCCGCCCGGTCGGCGATCCCCTGCAGGTAGAAGAGCTCGCTGAAGAGCAGCTTGGGCGTGGCGCGCAGCCAGACCTCGCCGAGGCCGCGGATCGAGAACGGGTGCATCGACCAGGGCCGGTGGAAGGTGGCGGCGTTGACCAGGGTGTTGAGCGCGGTCAGCGAGAGCACGCGGTCGGGGTTGCGGATCGCCCACTCGAACCCGACCGGCCCGCCGATGTCGTGCACGACCAGATGACAGCGCTCGATCCCCAGCGCATCGATCGCTTCGCCGGTCCACTGCGCCAGCCCCGACCAGCTGTAGTCGAAATCCTGCGGTCGGTCGGCCAATCCCAGCCCGGGAAAGTCAAACGCAACCCCCCGCAGCCCCCGCTGCGCCAGCTCCGGAACGACCTTCCTGTAGAGGAACGAGCTGACCGGCACCCCATGCAGGCAAACCACGGGATCCCCGTCCCCTTGATCCAGCACGAAGCTGCCAACGCCGCCGGCCTCGAAGCGCCGTCCGTTCGCCTCATGACGCGAGATCTCGTTCGCAACGTCCGCCTTCACGGCAACAGCGTCGCATGAATCGTCGCTACCCGCTGCTACTCTGAGCGCCGTCCTTTAACCCGGTCCAGAGAGGCCAGGAAGGAGCAAATCGAGTGAGTGAGCAGGTCGTGCTCGAGCACGACGACCTGAGGCGGACGCTGCGGCGGATCGCCCATGAGATCGCCGAGGCCAATCCCGAGCCCGAGCGCCTTGCGATCGTCGGCATCCACACCCGCGGCGTGTTCCTCGCCCGCCGCCTGCACGCCCTGGTCGGCGAGTTGACCGCGGCCGAGACGCCGATCGGCGACCTCGACATCTCCTTCTACCGCGACGACGTCGGCGCCCAGTCGCCGGCGACGCAGCCAGTCGTCCACGCCTCCCACATCGACTTCGACCTCACCGGCCGCACCGTCGTCCTCGTCGACGACGTGCTCTTCACCGGCCGCACCGTGCGCGCCGCGGTCGACGCCCTCTTCGACTACGGCCGCCCGCAGCGCGTCCAGCTCGCCGTGCTCTGCGACCGCGGCCACCGCGAGCTGCCGATCCGGCCCGACTACGTCGGCAAGAACCTGCCGACCGCGCGCGGCCAGCGGGTCAACGTGCGGCTCGAGGAGAGCGACGAGGTCGACCAGGTGACGATCTCCGAACCGGTGGAGGCGCCCGCATGAGGCACCTGCTGGCGATCGACGACCTGCGGCGCGAGGAGATCGAGGCGATCCTCGACCGCGCCGAGAGCTTCGCCGAGGTCGGCCGCCGCGACATCAAGAAGGTGCCGACGCTGCGCGGCCGCACCGTGGTCAGCCTCTTCTACGAGTCGAGCACCCGCACCAGCGCCTCCTTCGAGCTCGCCGCCAAGCGCCTCTCCGCCGACCTCGTCTCGCTCAAGGCGGCCGGCTCCTCGGTCGACAAGGGCGAGTCGCTGAAGGACACATGCGCGACCCTCTCCGCCTACGACCCGGCGGCGATCGTGATCCGCCACCCCTACGCCGGCGCCGCCCAACTGGTCGCCGGCTGGAGCGAGGCGGCGGTGGTCAACGCCGGCGACGGCAAGCACGAGCACCCGAGCCAGGCGCTGCTCGACCTCTTCACCCTGCGCCGCCGCCTCGACGGCCTCGACGGGGCGAAGATCTGGATCGTCGGCGACGTCCTGCACAGCCGCGTCGCCCGCTCCAACCTGATCGCCTTCCAGGCGATGGGGGCGGAGGTCACGGTCTGCGGCCCGCCGGCGCTGATCCCGCGCGGGATCGAGCAGCTCGGCTGCGCCGTCTCGCACTCGCTCGACGGGCTCAGCGAGGCCGACGTCGTCTACGCCCTGCGCCTGCAGCAGGAGCGGATGAAGGAGAGCTTCGTGCCCTCGCTGCGCGAGTACGCGACCCACTTCCAGATCGACTCGCGCCGGCTCGGCCCGCGCCAGCTGCTGATGCACCCCGGCCCGGTCAACCGCGGGGTCGAGCTCTCCGGCGAGGTGATCGACTCGCCGCAGTCGCTGATGACCGAGCAGGTCGCCTCCGGCCTCGTCGTGCGGATGGCGATCCTCTACGAGCTGCTCGCCGCCGGCCCGGAGCGGCCGCTCGGCGCCAGCGGCGAGCACGAGCAGGGCCCGACGCCGATCGGACAGCCCGCGTGAGCCTCGCCACGACGCTCGACATGCGCCCCGGCGAGGGCGCCGACGTGGTCCTGCGCGGGGCCACCGTGCTCGACCCCGTCGCCGGCATCGAGGGCGTCCACGACGTCGTCGTCCGCGGCGGCGAGATCGCCGAGCTGGCGACGCCCGGGGCCGAGCTCGACGGGATCGAGCAGATCGACGCCGAGGGCCTGCACGCCTTCCCTGCCTTCTTCGACCCGCACGTCCACCTGCGCACGCCGGGCCAGGAGCACAAGGAGGACATCGAGACGGGGTCGCGCTCGGCCGCCGCCGGCGGCTACTGCGGGATCGTCGCGATGGCCAACACCGAGCCGCCGGTCGGCACCCCCGCCGACGTCGAGGCGCTGCGCGAGGCCGCCCGCGAGGGCGCCTCGGTGCCGGTCGGCTTCCTCGCCACCGTCACCCGCGGCATGGAGGGCGAGGAGCTGACCGAGATGGGCGCGATCCGCGCCGCCGGCGCGCTCGGCTTCAGCGACGACGGCCTGCCGATCCGCAGCGCCCGCGTGCTGCGCCGCGCGCTCCAGTACCAGCGCCTCTGCGGCGGCACGATCGCCCTGCACGAGGAGGACCCCGAGCTCTCCGGCGACGGCGTCATGCACGAGGGCCCGGTCTCGGCCGCGCTCGGGCTCGCCGGCATCCCCGCGGTCTCGGAGTCGACGATGATCGCCCGCGACGCCGCCCTCGCCCTCTACGAGGGGGGCCGGATCCACGTCCAGCACCTCTCCGCGCGCGAGTCGGTCGAGGCGGTCGGCGCCGCCAGGGCCGCCGGCGTGCAGATCAGCTGCGAGGCCAGCCCCCATCACCTCTGCCTCAGCGACGAGTCCGTGCGCAGCCTCGACCCGCGCCGCCACAAGATGAACCCGCCGCTGCGCTCCGAGGACGATCGCGCGGCGCTGATCGAGGGCCTGCGCGACGGCACGATCGACTGCGTCGCCACCGACCACGCCCCGCACGCGGCGGAGGAAAAGGAGGTCCCCTTCGAGCAGGCGGCGATGGGGGTGACCGGGCTCGAGACGGCCTTCGCCGCCCTGCACACCGAGCTCGTCCTGCCCGGCACGCTCGACCTCGCCCTGCTGATCGAGCGCATGGCCGGCGGCGCCGCGCCCTTCGAGATCGAGCGGCCCAGCCTGGCGCCGGGCAGCGAGGCCAACATCGCCCTCTGCGACCTCGGCGCCGAGTGGACCGTCGGCGAGGAGGGCTACGAGAGCCGCTCGCAGAACTCCTGGTGCGCCGGTCGCAAGCTGACCGGCCGGGTGCTGATCACGCTGGCCGGCGGCCAGGTCGCCTACCGGCTGCGCAGCTTCAGCCTCGGGGTCGCGGCGTGACGAGCGACGGCTATCTGCTGCTCGAGGACGGCACTCGCTTCGACGGCGCGATCTGCGGCCACGACGGCGAGGTCCTCGGCGAGGTCGTCTTCAACACGGCGATGACCGGCTACCAGGAGTCGGTCACCGACCCCTCCTACGCGGGCCAGATCATCGTCTTCACCTACCCGCTGATCGGCAACTACGGCGTCTCCGCCGAGGCGATGGAGTCCGAAGCGGCCCACGCCCGCGGCATCGTCATGCGCGACCCGAAGAACGGCGAGGACGCCGCCAGCGCCGAGGGCGGCTGGCTCGACTGGCTCGCCGACCGCGGCGTGCCCGGCATCGGCGACATCGACACGCGCGCCCTGGTCCGCCAGATCCGCGACCGCGGCGCGATGCGCGGCGGCATCTTCAGCGTCGCGACCGCCGAGGCCGAGGCACGCGAGCGGATCGCCGCCGAGCCGAGCATGGCCGGCGCCGACCTCGCCCGCACCGTCAGCCCGCCCGAGCCCGTCCGCTTCGAGGGCGGCGGCCCGCACGTGGTCGGCATCGACACCGGGATCAAGCTCAACATCGTGCGCGAGCTACGCGCCCGCGACTGCCGGCTGACCCTGCTGCCCTGCACCTCCTCGGCCGAGGAGGTGCTGGCCGAGGACCCCGATGTCGTCTTCCTCGCCAACGGGCCGGGCGACCCGGGCGCGCTCGGCTACGTGGTCGAGACCGTGCGCGAGTTGATCGGCCAGAAGCCGATGTTCGGGATCTGTCTCGGCCACCAGCTGCTCTGCCGCGCCGTCGGCCTCGAGACCTTCAAGCTGCCCTTCGGCCACCGCGGCGCCAACCACCCGGTCAAGGAGCTCGCCGGCGGCCGGATCGAGATCACCTCGCAGAACCACGGCTTCGCCGTGCAGGGGCCCGGCGGCGAGCCGCGGATCGAGGCCGACGAGCCGGTCCGCTGGGAGACCGACTTCGGCGTCGCCGAGCTCTCCCACCTCAACCTCTACGACCGCACGGTCGAGGGCCTGGTGCTGAAGGACGTCGCCGGGGCGACCGTCCAGTACCACCCCGAGGCCGGCCCCGGCCCGCACGACGCCCGCCACCTCTTCGACTCCTTCCTCGAGCTCGCCCATGCCTAAGCGCACCGACATCGAGAAGATCCTCCTGGTCGGCTCGGGCCCGATCGTGATCGGCCAGGCCGCGGAGTTCGACTACTCCGGCGTGCAGGCCTGCAAGGTGCTGCTCGAGGAGGGCTACGAGGTCGTCCTCGTCAACTCCAACCCGGCGACGATCATGACCGACCCGGAGTTCGCCAGCGCGACCTACGTCGAGCCGCTGCTGCCGGGCCCGGTGACGAAGATCATCGAGAAGGAGCGGCCCGACGCGCTGCTGCCGACCCTGGGCGGCCAGACCGCGCTCAACCTGGCGATGTCGCTCTACGAGGACGGCACGCTGGAGCGCTTCGGGGTCGAGCTGATCGGCGCCGACCACGGCGCGATCCGCCGCGCCGAGGACCGCGAGGAGTTCCGCCGCACGATGGGCGAGGCCGGCCTCGACATCCCCTGGTCGCGCACCGTGAGCAGCGTCGCCGAGGTCGAGGCGGGGCTGGCCGACGGCGGCATCGAGCTGCCGGCGATCGTGCGCCCGGCCTTCACCCTCGGCGGCCAGGGCGGCGGCGTGGGGGAGACCGAGACCGAGCTGCTGCAGGTCGTCTCCGAGGGCCTCGCGGCGAGCCCGATCAACCAGGTCCTGGTCGAGGAGTCGGTGCTCGGCTGGGGCGAGTTCGAGCTCGAGGTGATGCGCGACCGCAATGACAACGTGGTGATCATCTGCTCGATCGAGAACGTCGACCCGATGGGGGTCCACACCGGCGACTCGGTCACGGTCGCGCCGGCGCAGACGCTGACCGACCGCCTCTACCAGGACCTGCGCGACCAGGCGATCCGCGTGATCCGCGCGGTCGGGGTCGAGACCGGCGGCTCCAACGTGCAGTTCGCGGTCGATCCCGAGAGCGGCCGCATCGTCGTGATCGAGATGAACCCGCGCGTCTCGCGCTCCTCGGCGCTGGCCTCGAAGGCGACCGGGTTCCCGATCGCGAAGATGGCGGCGAAGCTCGCGGTCGGCTACGCGCTCGAGGAGATCCCCAACGACATCACCCGCGCCACGCCCGCCTCCTTCGAGCCGACGATCGACTACGTCGTGACGAAGATCCCGCGCTTCGCCTTCGAGAAGTTCCCCGGCGCCGAGGGCCGGCTCTCGACCCACATGCAGAGCGTCGGCGAGGTGATGTCGATCGGCCGCACCTTCCGCGAGTCCTTCGCCAAGGCGATGCGCTCGCGCGAGCTCGACAGCCCGGCCGAGCCGCCCGCCGACGACGAGGCGTTGCTGGCGGCGATCGCCGTGCCCTGCGCCGAGCGCTTCGACCTGATTCACGAGGCCTTCCGCCGCGGGCTCGGGGTCGAGGCCGTGCACGAGCGCTGCCTGGTCGACCGCTGGTTCCTGCGCGAGCTGCAGGCGCTCGCCGTCGAGGGCGACGGCACCGCCGGGCTCGAACGCACCTACAAGGCGGTCGACACCTGCGCCGCCGAGTTCGAGGCGGCGACGCCCTACTACTACTCGGCCCATGAGCATCCCGGCTCGGAGTCGGAGGTGCGCCGCGGCGAGAACGGCTCGGTCGTGATCCTCGGCTCCGGCCCGAACCGGATCGGCCAGGGGATCGAGTTCGACTACTGCTGCGTGCACGCGGCGATGACCGCGCGCGAGCTCGGCCACGACGCGGTGATGGTCAACTGCAACCCGGAGACGGTCTCGACCGACTACGACACCTCCGACCGGCTCTACTTCGAGCCGCTGACGATCGAGGACGTGCTCGCGGTCTGCGAGCAGGAGCGACCCGAGGGCGTGATCGTCCAGTTCGGCGGCCAGACGCCGCTGAAGCTGGCGCGGGCGCTGGAGGAGGCGGGCGTGCCGCTGCTCGGCACCCCAGTCGACGCGATCGACCTCGCCGAGGACCGCGGCCGCTTCGGCGCGCTGCTGCGCCGGCTCGGGATCGCGCACCCGCCCTACGGCACCGCGCTCTCGGCCGAGGAGGCCGGCGCGATCGCCGAAGACGTCGGCTTCCCGCTGCTCGTGCGGCCCTCCTACGTGCTCGGCGGCCGGGCGATGGAGATCTGCTACTCGACCGAGAACCTCAGCGCCTACCTCGACGCCCACGTCAAGGCCGACCAGGAGCACCCGCTGCTGCTCGACCGCTTCCTCGAGAACGCGATCGAGATCGACGTCGACGCGCTCGCCGACGGCAGCGACGTCCACGTCGCCGGGATCATGCAGCACGTCGAGGAAGCCGGCGTGCACTCCGGCGACTCGGCCTGCGTGATCCCGCCGATGAGCATCGGCGAGGAGATGCTCGACGAGATCCGCCGCACGACCGAGCGGATCGCGCTCGAGCTGGGCGTGATCGGGCTGATCAACATCCAGTACGGGATCGCCGGCGGCCGCCTCTACGTGATCGAGGCCAACCCGCGCGCCTCGCGCACGGTGCCCTTCGTCTCCAAGGCGATCGGCATCCCGCTGGCGAAAGTCGCGGCGCGGCTGATGCTCGGCGAGAAGCTCGCCGAGATGGACCTGCCCGAGCCGCCGCGCGGCCACGTCAGCGTCAAGGAGGCGGTGCTGCCCTTCGCCCGCTTCGCCGGCGTCGACTCGGTGCTCGGGCCGGAGATGAAGAGCACCGGCGAGGTGATGGGCATCGCCGCCGACTTCCCGACCGCCTTCGCCAAGGCGCAGGCCGCGGCCGGTGTCGTGCTGCCGACAGAGGGGGCGGTCTTTATCACCGTCACCGACACCGACAAGCCGGCGGCGACGCAGATGGCGGCGCGCTTCCACGACCTCGGCTTCGAGCTGATCGCGACCGGCGGCACCGCGCAGTCGATCTCCTCGATGGGGATCCCGGTGACCCGGATCAACAAGATCGGCGAGGGTTCGCCCAACGTCGTCGACCTGATCCGCGAGCGCAGCTGCGACCTCGTGATCAACACCCCGACCGGCTCCGGCGCCCGCGCCGACGGCCAGGCGATCCGAACAGCGGCGGTCCGCCACGGCATCCCCTGCGTGACGACGATGACCGGGGCCTCGGCCGCGGTGCGCGCGATCGCCGCCCAGAAGCAGGGCGACCCCGGGGTCCTCTCGCTGCAGGACATACATGGAAAACCCGCGCGCTCCCTGGGGTAGGCGCCCGGCAGCGGTCCTCGCGAACCGGGCCAGCGGCGGCTACCGGCTCTTCTCGCTGCTCGACGAGGACGGCCCCGAGCCGGCGGCGGGCCAGTTCTACATGCTCGCCACCGAGGCCCACTGGGAGCAGCGCGGCGACCGCCCCTTCCTGCCGCGCGCCTTCTCGGTCGCCGAAGCCGGCCCCGAAGGCCGCCTGGATTTTCTGATCGAGGCGATCGGGCCGGGCACCGAGCGGCTCTGCGAGTTGGAGGAGGGGGAGAGGGTCTGGCTCAACGGCCCGCTCGGCAACGGCTTCTCGCTCCCGCGTGAGCTCTCCGACGATGCCGCCGGGGCGATCCTGGTCGGCGGCGGGATCGGGATCGCGCCGCTGGCGATCTGGCGCCGGCGCCTCGCCGCCCGCAACGTGCCGGCGCGGGTCCTGCTCGGCTTTCGCGACGAGGCCCACTCGGGCGGCATCGACGAGCTCTTCGCCTGCTGCGAGGTGGCGCTGGCGAGCGACGACGGGCATGTAGGCCACCACGGCTACGTAACCGATCTTCTGGCCCAGATGCTCGAGGGCGACGACGCCCGCAGCGCCGCCGTCTACGCCTGCGGCCCGCCCCCGATGCTCGATGCGGTGGCAGCTCTGTGCAAAGAGCGGAGCGTCGCCCATCAACTTGCCATGGAGTCCCCGATGGCCTGCGGCTACGGGGCCTGCAACGGGTGCGCAGTCCCGAAACCCGACGGAAACGGCTACATCCGCCTCTGCGTCGACGGGCCGGTGGTGCGCGGTGGTTGAGTTCTGCGGCCTGGAGTTGCGCAACCGCGTGATCAACGCCTCCGGCACCTTCGACGCGATCGCGGCGCGCCAGGTCTACGGCGACGCCCTGCTCGAGCACTTTCCCTTCGCGGCCTTCGTCTCGAAGACGATCACCCCCGAGCCGCGCGCCGGCAACGAGCCGCAGCGGATCTGGGAGACCCCGGCCGGGATGATCAACTCGATTGGGCTGCCGAACAAGGGCCTGGACGGGTTCGTCGCCGAGAACCTGCCCCGGCTCGCCGAGCTGCCGGTGCCGCTGATCGTCTCGGTGATGGCGACCGACCACGAGGGCTTCGCGCGCATGGTCTCCGCGCTCGACGGGCGCGACGAGGTCGCGGGGCTCGAGCTCAACGTCTCCTGCCCCAACGTGCACTCGGGGCTGATCGTCGGCGAGCAGCCGACCGAGACCGCGGCGCTGCTCGAAGCTCTGCGCCCGCTGACCCGCAAGCCGCTGATCGTGAAGCTGACGCCCAACGTCGCCGACCCGGCATCTGTCGCGGTCGCCGCCGAGGAGGGCGGCGCCGACGCGGTCTCGCTGATCAACACCGTCAAGGCCGCGGCGATCGATCCGGCGACGGGAATGCCGGGGATCGGCGTCGGCCAGGGGGGGCTTTCCGGCCCGGCGATCCGGCCGATCGCGGTCGGGCAGGTGCGCATGGTCGCGGCCGCCGTCGGGCTGCCCGTGGTCGGCATGGGAGGGGTCTGCAGCGGCGCCGACGCGGCCGAGATGCTGGCCGCCGGTGCAACCCTCGTTGCGGTCGGGACCGAGAGCTTCAGGGACCCCGCGGCGGGCACGCGAATTGCCGCAGAGCTATCTGAGCGGTCTCGAGCGGGCAACGATACCTAGACCTCGACTCGAGGTCGAGGTGAATTTGGAGCAAAAGGGGGCGGCCGGCCTTGCACCTCCCTGAGCCGCGGCTATACTCGCCGCCCAGATGGCGCCCCCGGTCAAGACCTCCGCAGCGGCCCCCGAGAGGTCCCTGGACCAACGCATGGACGCGCTCAAACGGGCAAACGACATCCGCACCTCGCGGGCGAAGCTGAAGAAGAACCTCAAAGCCGGCAAGTCGAGCATCCACGCGCTGCTGCTCGACCCGCCCGAGTACGTGATGACCGCCAAGGTCTTCGACATGCTGCTCGCGGTTCCCAAGTACGGCCGGGTGAAGACCAACCGGATCCTCAACCAGTGCCGGATCTCGCCGTCGAAGACGATCGGCGGCCTCTCCGAGCGCCAGCGCGCCGAGTTGGTCTCCCAACTGCGCAGGTAGCGAAGCCGACCGCCCGGGCGGTCAGTATTCCCGGCCGTCAATGGCCAAGGTCTTCGTCATCACCGGACCCAGCGGGGTCGGCAAGGGTACGCTGATCGCGCAGCTGCTCGAGCGCATCCCCGACCTCGAGCTCTCGGTCTCGGCGACTACGCGCGAGCCGCGGCCGGGGGAGGTCGACGGGCGCGATTACCACTTCCTCACGCCGGAGCAGTTCGACGGCCGGATCGAGCGCGAAGACTTCCTCGAGTTCGCCACCTACAGCGGCCACCGCTACGGCACGCTGCGCTCCGAGGTGCGCAAGCGGCTCGAGCAGGGCCGCTCGGTGGTGCTCGAGATCGAGGTGCAGGGCGCACGCCAGGTGCGCGCCGCGATGCGCGAGTCGATCCAGGTCTTCATCGCGCCGCCGGACCCGGCCGTGCTGCGCCAGCGGCTCGAGTCGCGCGGGGCGGACTCGGCCGCGGCGATCGACGCCAGGCTCGAGGTGGCCGAGCAGGAGCTCGCCGCCCAGGGCGAGTTCGCCCACTGCGTTACCAACGACGAGCTGGAGCGCGCGGCGGCCGATCTGGAGGGGATCGTGCGCGCCGAGTTGGGGCTGCCGGTAGACTCCGCAGCCGAATGATCAAACCACGCGTAGACAAACTGCTCGAACACGCTGACTCCGACTATGCCGCGGTCGTCGTATCGGCAAAGCGGGCACGGCAGATCAACAGCTACTTCCACAACCTGGGCGAGGGCGGCTTCGGCGAGTACCCGCCGCCGATGGTCGAGACCCGCGGCGATCGCAACTACCTCTCGATGGCACTCGAGGAGCTTGCCGAGGGCAAGCTCAAATACGAGTACCGCGCCTAGCGCACAGCTTCCCGAAAGGGGGGACAGATGGCAAGGATCCTGCTCGGCGTAAGTGGCGGCATCGCCGCTTACAAGTCGCTGGAGCTCGCCCGTCTCGCCACCCTCGCCGGCCACGGCGTGCGTGTGACGATGACCGAGGCGGCGACCCGCTTCGTCGGCGCCGCCTCCTTCGAGGGGATCGTCGGCGCCTCGGTGCTCACTTCTGAGTTCGAGCACGACCCGCTCGGCGGCGCCTTCCCCGGCGAGGCCCGCCCAGAGCACGACCCGATCGGCCACCTCGAGCTCGCCGCCAACTGCGACGCCTACCTGATCGCGCCGGCCTCGGCCAACACGCTCGCCAAGCTGGCGGCGGGGATGGCCGACTCGATGCTGACCACCTCCTTCCTCGCCTGCACGGCGCCGCGCCTCGTCGCCCCGGCGATGAACGACCGCATGTACGCGGACGCGGCGACGCAGGCGAACCTGGCGACGCTGCGCGAGCGCGGGGTCGAGACGATCGAGCCCGGCGAGGGCCGGCTCGCCTCGCGCGGTGAGCACGGCCGCGGCCGCCTGCCCGACCCGGCCGAGCTGCTCGCCCGGGTTGAAGCCGTGCTGCCCGCGGGGGAGCGCCCCTGGGACGGCAAGCGGGTGCTGGTCACCGCCGGCGGCACGCGCGAGCCGCTCGACTCGGTGCGCTTCCTCGGCAACCGCTCCAGCGGCCGCATGGGCCTCGCCCTCGCCGCGGCCGCGGCCCGCCGCGGCGCCGACGTCACCCTGATCGCCGCCAACGTCGCCCTGCCCGCCCCGGCCGGAGTGCGCCGGATCGACGTCGAGACGACCGCCGAGCTGGCTGACGCAACCCGCGCCGAGTTCGCCCAGACCCACCTCCTGCTGATGGCCGCCGCCCCCGCCGACTTCCGCTCGACCGCGGCCGTCTCGGGCAAGCTGGAGCGCCAGGGCGACCTCGACGTCCACCTGGAGCCCACCGAGGACATCCTCGGCAGCCTCGAGCCCAAGGACGGCCAGACCGTCGTCGCCTTCGCCGCCGAACACGGCGAGAATGTCGACCGCGCAAGAGAGAAGCTCAAGCGAAAGAACGCACACCTCGTGGTCCTAAATGACATCTCGAACCAAGAGATCGGCTTCGACAGCGCCGAAAACGCAGCAACTTTGATCAGCTCGACCAGCGAGAGCACGCTTCCTCGTGCACCCAAGGACGTCATCGCGGAGCAGATCTTGGACAGACTCGACGAGATGCGCCAGTGGGAGGGGTCCCCTCAACTGGCGGATACTCAGAGCGGCCCGCAGGGCCGCGAGTCAGGTGAGGGGACCCCTCCCACTGGCGCCACTCCTTGACCGGGCTATACTGAGTCAAGCTTTTTGTCCCTATGCAGTAGCGAGAAGTGGGCCTGGCCCACTTTTTTTTCGCCCCAAACCAGGCATGGCAGACCTCAAAGACAGCATTCAGCAGCAGCTCATCGAGCTCGATTCCGAGCTCGACCTGGTCGCGATCGAGCAGCCGGGGACCGAATCCCTGCGCCTCTTCATCGACCATCCGTCGGGAGTCGACCTGGCGCTCTGCGAGCGGGTGACCAGGCACCTGAACGAGCTGCGGGCCGAGTATGCGCTGGAGGTCTCCTCGCCGGGACCCAAATACCGTAAGGAGCAGCCGTGAGCAAGGAGATCGTCGAAGCAATCAAGGCGCTCGAGCAGGAGAAGGGGATCTCCGCCGACAAGCTGATGGACGCCCTCGCCGATGCGCTGCTGTCGGCCTACAAGAAAACCCCCCAGGCGGCGAAATACGCCCGCGTCGACCTCGACCACGAGACCGGCGACTTCCGCGTCTTCGAACTGATCCTGCCGGCCGAGCTGGAGGAGAAGCTGCTGGCCGAGGCGGCCGAGGCGCAGGAGGAGGAAGAGCGCGAGATCGACCCCGAAACCGGCGAGCTGAAAGAGCCGGAGGACCCCGAGCTCGACCCCGAGATGATCGCCCCCTACGAGGATCAGATCGAGACCCGCGACGTCACCCCCGAGGACTTCGGCCGGATCGCCGCGCAGACCGCCAAGCAGGTGATCCTGCAGCGGATCCGCGAGGCCGAACGGATGATGATGTTCGAGGAGTACCAGGACCGCGTCGGCGAGCTGATCACCGGGATCATCCAGCAGTCCGACAAGCGCTACACGCTGGTCCAGCTGCGCGAGCGGGTCGAGGCGCTGCTGCCCAAGTCCGAGCAGGTCTACAACGAGCGCTACGACCACGGCATGCGGGTCAAGGCCGTGATCACCGACGTCTCCGACTCGACCAAAGGGCCGGCGATCGTCGTCTCGCGGCGCAGCCCCGAGCTGATCAAGAGCCTGTTCGAGCTCGAGGTGCCGGAGATCGCCGACAAGCTGGTCGAGATCGTCGGCGTCGCCCGCGAGCCCGGCTACCGCTCGAAGATCGCCGTCGTCTCGCACACCGACGGCGTCGACCCGGTCGGCGCCTGCGTCGGCCCGCGCGGTTCGCGCGTGCGCATGGTCGTCTCCGAGCTGCGCGGCGAGAAGATCGACATCATCCCCCACAACGACGAGCCCGCCCGCTTCGTCGCCAAGGCGCTCTCGCCGGCGCGCGTGCGCGAGGTGATCGTCGACGACGAGGAGCGCCAGGCGACGGTGATCGTCCCCGACGACCAGCTCTCGCTGGCGATCGGCCGCGACGGCCAGAACGCCCGCCTCGCCGCCCGCCTGACCGGCTGGCGCGTCGACATCAAGTCGGAGAGCGAGTTCGCCTCCGAGGACGAGGTCGAGGAGTACGCGGGCGAGGAGGCATCCGACGGGCACTGCCTGGCGGTGCTCTCCAACGGCCGCCGCTGCCCCAACGCGGCGATCGGCGAGTCCTCCTACTGCGGTCTGCCGACCCACCAGGCGCTGGCCCGTTTCGAGACCAACCGGATCGCGATCATCTCGCCGCTCGAGGAGGCCGAGCTGGCGATCCTCGCCGACCCCGCCGCCGACGATGGCCAGGTGACCGAGATCGTCGCCAAGGCCGAGGACCAGTACGAGGAGCCGGTCGACGAGGAGCCCGTAGCCGAGGAGGCCGAGGAGGAGACCGCCGAGGACGTCGGCGAGCCCGAGGCCACCGAGGAGCCGGTCGCCGAGGAGGCTGAGCAGGCTTAGTGGCTAAGAAGCGCGTCCACGAGATAGCGAAAGCTCAGGGAGTGAGCAGCAAGGAGCTGCTCGCTGCGCTGAAGAAGGCCGGGGTCGAGGCGAAAGCGGCGGCCTCGAGCGTCGAGGAGGGCGAGGCGCTGAAGGCGCTCAACGGCGGCGCGACCGCCTCCGAGGCGAAGTCGAAGGCCGCGCCTAAGGCCGAGGCGCCGGCGGAGAAGAAAGCTGCGCCGAAACCGCCCGCTGCGGAGAAGAAACCCGCCGCGGGCGGGAAAAAACGTCGCGTCGTGATCGACTCGCAGGCCTCGCGCCGCGACCAGATGGGCGGCCCGCCGCCACAGCGCCCGCCCCGCCGTCGCGGCGGCAGACGCCGCCGGCCGCTGCTCGAGGAGCCGCCGGTCAGAACCGAGGAGCCGGCCGAGCCCGAGGCGACCAAGGTCAACTCCGGCGCGACCGTGCGCGAGGTCGCCGAGCTGCTCGGCCTCGGCAGCGCCGAGGTGATCAAGAAGCTGATGACGATGGGCGAGATGGCGACCCTGACCCAGACCCTCACCGACGAGTCGATCAAGGCGATCGCCGACGAGTACGACCGCAAGATCGAGATCGTCACCGCCGCCGAGGAGGAGCCCGAGGCGCCCGAGTACGACGACGCCGACGAGAGCCTCGTCGACCGGCCGCCGGTGGTCACGATCATGGGCCACGTCGACCATGGCAAGACCTCGCTGCTGGACGCGATCCGCGAGACCGAGGTCGCCGCCGGCGAGGCGGGGGGGATCACCCAGCACATCGGCGCCTACCAGGTCCACCACGCCGAGAAGACGATCACCTTCCTCGACACCCCCGGCCACGCCGCCTTCACCGCGATGCGCGCCCGCGGCGCCAAGGTCACCGACGTCGCCGTGGTCGTTGTCGCCGCCGACGACGGCGTGATGCCGCAGACCAAGGAGGCGATCGACCACTCGCGCGCCGCCGACGTGCCGATCCTGATCGCGGTCAACAAGATCGACAAAGAGGGCGCCCAGCCCGACCGGGTGCGCAACGAGCTCGCCACGGAGGGGCTCACGCCCGAGGACTGGGGCGGCGAGACGGTCTACTGCGACGTCTCCGCCAAGACCCACGACGGCCTCGACAACCTGCTCGACATGATCCTGCTCGTCTCCGAGCTCGAGGAGCTCGGCGCCAACGAGGACGCGCCGGCCTCGGGCACGGTGGTCGAGTCCCAGCTCGACCCCGGCCGCGGGCCCGTGGTCACGATCCTGGTCCAGCGCGGCACGCTCGCCGTCGGCGACTCGCTCGTCGCCGGCCCGCAGTGGGGCAAGGTGCGGGCGATGCACGACTTCACCGGCGCCCGCGTCGAGCAGGCCGGGCCCGGGATGCCGGTCGAGGTGCTCGGCTTCGACGGCGTCTGCGAGGCCGGCGAGCACGTGCGCGCGGTCGAGAATGACCGCCGCGCCCGCCAGCTCGCCCAGGAGCGCGGCAACCGGCTCAAGACCGAGGCCCTGGCCCGCCGCCAGGCGCGCAAGGTCAGCCTCGAGGAGGTCTTCTCGCGCGCCCAGGAAGGCGAGATCAAGGAGCTCGACATCGTGCTCAAGGCCGACGTCGCCGGCTCGCTCGAGGCGCTGCAGGACGAGATCGCAAAGGTCCCGCAGGAACAGGTCGGGATCAACGTGATCCACTCGCAGACCGGCGGCATCAACGAGTCCGACGTGATGCTGGCCTCGGCCTCCGACGCGATCGTGATCGGCTTCAACGTGCGGCCGCTGGCCGACGCGCGCAAGGCCGCCGAGCGCGAGGGCGTCGACGTCCGCACCTACTCGGTCATCTACAAAATCACCGAAGACCTGCGCAACGCGATGGAGGGCATGCTGGAGGCGGTCGAGGTCGAGGAGACGCTCGGCGAGGCCGAGATCAAACAGACCTTCAAGGCCTCGAAGGTGGGTCGCATCGCCGGCTGCATCGTCAACGAGGGCAAGGCGTCCCGCGACGCGAACGTGCGCCTGGTCCGCGAGGGCACGGTGATCTGGGACGGCGTGCTCGGCTCGCTGCGCCGCTTCAAAGACAACGTGCAGGAGGTCGACCAGGGCCAGGAGTGCGGCGTCGTGCTCGAGGGCTACGCCGACGTCAAGGAGGGCGACGTGCTCGAGTTCTACAAGACCAAGCAGGTCGAGCAGACGCTGGAGTAGGATGAAGACGACTCCTCGCATGCGCCGTATCAACGAGGTGCTCCGCGAGGTGATTGGCTCCGCAGTAGCCGCCGAGTTGAGCGACCCTCGGATCGGCTTTGTCACCGTGACCTCGGTCGAGACCAGCCCAGACCTCCGCAGCGCCAAGGTGCACGTCAGCGTGCTCGGCGACGACGACGCCCGCGAGCAGGCGCTCGCAGGCCTGCGCTCCTCGCATGGCGTCCTGCAGGCGAAGATCGCCGCCGAGACGCGGATGAAGCGCACGCCGACGCTGAGCTTCCACTACGACCCGACGGTCGAGCGGGGAATGAGGATCTCCGAACTCCTCGAAGAAGACGAGCAATGAGCGAGACCACCGACATCGGCGCCACATCGATCGAGCGCGTCGCGGGCGAGATCCGCAACCGCGACCGCTTCCTGCTGACCGCGCACGAGGGGCCCGACGGCGACGCGCTCGGCTCGCTGCTCGGCATGCACCACCTGCTCACCCAGCTCGGCAAGGACTCGGTGATGTTCCTCGCCGCGAAGGAGTTCCCGCTGCCGATCGAGTACCGCTTCCTGCCGCTCGAGGAGGTCTTCCACGAGGCGCCGGCTGACATGGCCGACCGCACGGCGATCTTCCTCGACTGCGGCAACATCGACCGCATGCCGGTCGACTTCCTCTCGGCCGAGGACCTGTTCACGATCAACGTCGACCATCACCACGACAACACGATGTTCGGCGACGTCAACCTGGTCGAGGTCGACGCCTCCTGCACGGCCGAGATCGTCTATGAGCTGGCGATCCTGCTCGGCGCGCAGCTGACGCCGGAGATGGCGACGGCGCTCTACGTCGGCCTGATCACCGACACCGGCAAGTTCATGTACGACAACACGAACGCGCGCACCCACCGCATCGCCGCTGACCTGATCGAAGCCGGAGTGAACGTCGACGAGACCTACCGCCGGCTCTACGAGCGCGTGCCGATCGAGAAGCTGCGGCTGCTCTCGCGTGCCCTGGAAGGGATCCAGCACCACTGCGACGGGGCGCTCGTGCTCGCCTACGTGACCGAGGCCGACTACGAGGCCAGCGGCGCCGGCGAGGAGATGACCGAGGGGATCATCGACCACCTGCGCTCGGTCGACGGCGCCCGCGTCGCGGCGCTGATCCGCGACCTCGGCGATCGCGGTCGCGCCGCGCGCAAGGTCAGCCTGCGCTCCAGCGACGGCGCCGTCGACGTCTCCGCGATCGCCCGCAGCAGCGGCGGCGGCGGGCACAAACGGGCGGCCGGCTTCTCCACCGACCTCGAGATCGAGGCGCTTGTCTCGTTCCTCTGCGGCGAGGTCTCCGCCCAGCTCTCTTGACGCTGCTGCTCTGCGACAAGCCGGCCGGAACGACCTCGCGCGCGCTGGTCGAAACGGTGCGGCGCGAGCGCGGCTGCGCCAAGGCCGGCCACGCCGGCACGCTCGACCCCTTTGCCACCGGGCTGCTGCTGGTTCTGCTCGACCGGGGGACGCGGCTGCAGCGCTTCCTCACCGAGCTGCCGAAGACCTACCTGGCGACGGCGCGGCTCGGCTGGCGCTCGAGCAGCGGCGATCCCGAAGGCGAGCTGACCGAGACCGGGGCGATCCCCGCCTCGCTCGAGCTGCCGACCGGCACCGTGCGCCAGCGGGTGCCGATGACCTCCTCGGTGCGGGTCGGCGGCGAGCGCCTCTACCGCAAGGCGCGGCGTGGCGAGACCGTGGCGACGCCGCCGCGCGACGTCGAGATCCACCGCGCCGAGCTGCTCTCCCACGACGCCGAGACCGCGCGCTATGAGATCGAGTGCTCGACCGGGACCTACGTGCGCAGCCTGATCGAGACCCTCGGCGACGCCTACTGCAGCGAGCTGCGCCGCACCGCGGTCGGGCCGTTCCGGGTCGAGGACGCGGGCGAGGAGGTCAGCGCCGAGCGGGTCGGTGAGCTGATCCCGGCGGCGGCGGAGGCGATGCGCTGATGCCGAACATCGAGGTCACCAGCCTGCCCGACGCCGAGCCGCGGCCGCGCAGGGTCGCGATCGGCACCTTCGACGGCGTCCACCGAGGCCACCGGGCGGTGATCGAGGGCGCCGACACGGTGCTCACCTTCGACCCGCACCCGCTCTCGGTGATCCACCCCTCGGCGCTGCCGAAGCTGATCATGCCGTTCGGGGTCAAGCGCGACGTGATCGAGGGTCTCGGCATCCGCGAGCTCGTCGTCATCCCCTTCGACCGCGAGTTCGCTGCGCGCTCGGCCGAGGACTTCGTCGAGCACGTCCTGGTCGAGCGGCTCGGCGCCGAGCGTGTCTCGGTCGGCGAGAACTTCCGCTTCGGCGCCCGGGCGAAGGGCGACCCGGCGATGCTCGCCGCGCACGCGGAGTTCGAGACCCGCGTCGTCCCGCTGGTCGAGGTCGACGGCGAGACGGTCTCCTCAACGCGGATCAGGGCCCTGGTGGCGGCGGGGGACATGGAAGGCGCGCGCCACTGCCTCGGCGCCCCGTTCATGGTCGAGGGCACCGTCGTCGAGGGCGACCAGCGCGGCCGCGAGCTCGGCTTCCCGACCGCCAACATCGTCCCCGACGACAGGCTCGCCTATCCCGGGCACGGGGTCTTCGCCGCCTTCGCCGACGGCGTCCCCGCCGCCGTCAACGTCGGCGTCCGCCCGACCTTCGACAGCGGCCGCGGGGTGCTGATCGAGACCTACCTGATCGACCGCGACGAAGACCTCTACGGGCGCACCCTGCGGGTCGCCTTCGTCGAGCGCCTGCGCGGGGAGAAACGCTTCGCGAGCGTCGAGGAGCTGATCGCCCAGATGCGGATCGACGTCGAGGACGCGAAGCGTGTCTGTGCTAGCTTCACCGACGCATCATGAGCCTGAACAAGGAGAAGAAGAGCGAGCTGATCGGCAAGTTCGGTCGCGCCGAGCAGGACACCGGCTCGGCCGAGGTGCAGATCGCCCTGCTCACCGAGCGCATCAACGAGCTCACCGAGCACCTGCGCTCGCACGCCAAAGACCATCACTCGCGCCGCGGCCTGCTGATGCTCGTCGGCAAGCGCCGCCGCATGCTCCGCTACCTGGAGCGCACCGACCTCGAGCGCTACCGCGCCCTGGTCGCCGAACTCGGTCTGCGCCGCTAGGCCTGTAGTCTCCCGCGGGACAGAGAACGAGAGTTCTGAAAGCAGATCGCCGCCATCCGGGCGGCCGGAGGTAACAAAACCTATGAGCATGTTTGACGTAAGCCGTGTTTCGGCGGAGATCGGCGAGGACCAGATCTCATTCGAGACGGGCAAGCTGGCCAGGCAGGCAGGTGGCGCCGTGGTCGTCGAGTCCGGCGACACGAAGGTGCTCTGCACCGCGACGATGGGCAACCTGCGCGACGTCGACTTCCTGCCGCTCACCGTCGACATCGAGGAGCGGATGTACGCCGCGGGCAAGATCCCCGGCTCGTTCTTCCGCCGCGAGGGCAAATCGAGCGAGAAGGCGACGCTCACCGCGCGCATGATCGACCGGCCGATCCGACCGCTCTTCCCCAAGGGCTGGCACTACGAGACGCAGCTGGTCGCAACCCCGCTTTCGGTGGACCACGTCCACCCCTACGACATCCTCGCGATGAACGGCGCCTCGGCGGCGCTGGCGATCTCGCCGGTCCCGGTAGCCGCGCACGTCGGCGCCGTCCGGATCGGCAAGCTCGAGGGCGACTTCGTCGTCAACCCGCCCGAGGAGCGGATGGAGGAGCTCGAGCTCGACCTGATCGTCGCCGGCACCGATGAGGCGATCCTGATGGTCGAGGCCGGCGCCGACGGCGTCACCGAGCAGGAGATCCTCGACGCGCTCGACATCGCCCACAGCGAGATCAAGAAGCTCGTCGCGGCGATGGACGAGCTGCAGCAGAAGGCCGGCAAGGAGAAGGTCGAGGTCGAGGCGCCTGAAATCGACGAGTCGCTGCTCGACGAGATCCGCTCCTCGCACGGCAAGGCGCTGGTCGACGCGATCGCGACCGAGGGCAAGCTCGAGCGCTACGAGGCGATCGACGGCGTCAAGGACGAGGTCGTCGCCAAGTACGCGCCGGAGAGCGGCGACGAGGATGCCGACGGCGAGCGCAAATCCGAGGTCAAGGCAGCCTTCGCGGCGGTCGAGAAGGACACGATCCGCAAGGCGATCGCGGTCGACAAGAAGCGCCCCGACGGGCGCGCCCAGGACGAGATCCGGCCGATCGAGTGCGAGGTCGACATCTCCCCGCGCGTGCACGGCTCGGCGCTGTTCACCCGCGGTGAGACCCAGATCCTCTCCAACGTGGCGCTGGGCACGACGCGGATGGACATGCGGCTCGACACGCTCGGGCTGCAGACGACCAAACGCTTCTGGCACCACTACAACTTCCCGCCCTTCTCGGTCGGCGAGGCGGGCTTCATGCGCGGCCCGAAGCGCCGCGACATCGGCCACGGCGCGCTCGCCGAGCGGGCGCTCGAGGCGACGATCCCCGACGAAGAGAGCTTCCCCTACGTGCTGCGGGTCGTCTCGGAGACGCTGGAGTCCAACGGCTCCTCGTCGATGGGCTCGGTCTGCGCCTCCTCGATGGCGCTGCAGGCGGCCGGAGTGCCGGTCTCGGCACCGGTCGCGGGCGTCGCGATGGGCCTGATCAAAGAGGGCGACGACTACATCGTCCTGACCGACATCGCCGGCGTCGAGGACCACCTCGGCGACATGGACTTCAAGGTCGCCGGCACCGCGGACGGGATCACCGCCCTGCAGATGGACATCAAGATCACCGGCGTCACCTTCGAGATCCTCACCGATGCGCTCGAGCAGGCCAACAAGGGCCGCCAGTTCATCCTCGGCAAGATGTCCGAGGCGATCGACGGCCCGCGGGAGATCCTCTCCCAGCACGCGCCGCGGATCGAATCGATCAAGATCGACCCGGAGAAGATCGGCGCCGTGATCGGCAAAGGCGGGGAAACGATCCGCGCCCTCTGCGAGGAGTTCGAAGCCGAGATCGACGTCGAGGACGACGGCACGATCCGCATCTACGCCCCGACCGGGGAACTGGTCGAAGCCTGCGTGGCGCGGATCGAGTCGATGACCAAGGAGGCCGAAGTCGGCGACAAGTACCCCGCCGCCAAGGTCGTCAAGACGACCACGTTCGGCGCCTTCGTCGAGCTCGTCAAAGGCACCGACGGCCTGCTGCACATCTCCAACGTCAAGCCCGGCGAGCGGGTCGACTCGGTCGACGACGTGCTCAGCTCCGGCGACGTGATCGACGTCACCGTGGTCGAGGTCGACCGCGAGCGCGGCCGCATCGGCCTGCGCCTCTCCGACGACCCGTCGGTGGCGGGCAAATCGGCGGAGGAGCTGGCCTCGGTCGGCTCCGGCGACGGTGGCCCGCGCCGCAACGGCGGCGACCGGGGTCGCGGCGGCGGTGGCGGTCGCGACCGGGGCCGCCGGCGCGAGCGCGAGCAGCGCGACTAAGCACCTTGCCGTCCGCGCAGCTAAGCGAGCTGGGCTCGGGCGTACGGGTCGTGACCGAGGAGGTTCCCTCGGTCCGCTCCGTCGCGCTCGGGCTCTGGGTCCGCACCGGATCGAGGAACGAGACGCTCGCCCAGGCGGGTGTCTCGCACTTCCTCGAGCACCTGCTGTTCAAGGGCACGGCCCGCTACTCGGCGATCGAGATCTCCGAGCTCTTCGACGGGCTCGGCGCCTCGGTCAACGCGGCGACGGGCAAGGAGACGACGCACCTGCACGCGCGCTTCCTCGACGAGCACACCGAGCAGGTCTTCGACCTGCTGGCGGAGATGCTGCTGGCGCCGACCTACCCCGAAATCGACTCCGAGCGCGACGTCGTGCTCGAGGAGATCGCGATGTACGAGGACGAGCCGCAGGACCGCGTCCACGACGTGCTTGCCGAGGCCGTCTTCGGCGAGCACCCGCTGGGCCGCCGCGTGCTCGGCGAGGCCGGGGTGATCTCCTCGATCCCGGTGCCCGAGATCGAGGCCTACCGCCGCGACCGCTACACCGGCGCCCACGTCGTCGTCGGCGCCGCCGGCCACCTCGACCACGAGCGCATCGTCGCCCTGGCCGAACGGCTGGTCGCGCCGCCGGCCGGCGGCAACGGCGCCGCGGCGGCGAGCCCGCCGGTCCCCGAGGGGCAGCTGCACTTCTACCCCAAGGACACCGAGCAGTACCACATCTGCTTCGGCGCTCCCGGCATCGTGCGCGATGACGAGCGCCGCTACGGGCTCGCCGTGCTCGACTCGATCTTCGGCGGCTCGACCTCCTCGCGGCTCTTCCGCGAGGTGCGCGAGAAGCGCGGCCTCGCCTACGCGGTCGGCTCCTACAACGAGCAGTACACCGACTCGGGCATGGTCGCGACCTACGTCGGCACGCGCGAGGACAACGTCGAGGAGGCCTGCGCCGTGATCGGCGCCGAGCTCGCCCGGCTGCGCAGCGAGCCCGTCTCCGGCGAGGAGCTGGCGCGGGCGAAGGAGAACGTCAAGGGCCGGCTCGTGCTCTCCTCCGAGTCGACCGCGGCGCGGATGTCGCGGATCTCGCGCGCGACCCTGTTCGGCCTGCCGATCGAAAGCCTCGACGCGATGCTGGCCAAGGTCGACGCGGTCGAGGTCGAGGAGCTGAGCGCCCTCGCCGCCGAGCTCTACGCCCCCGAGCGCCTCTCCGCAGCCTGCATCGGCCGTGACTCCGAGTGCTTCCGCGGCGCGCTGGCGCCGGTCTCCGAGAGCCTGGTCGCCGCGTGACCCGGGTCGTCGTCTCCGGCGCCGCTGGCCGCATGGGCGAGACCGTCTGCGCGGCGGTCGAGGGCGCCGAGGGGATGGAGCTCAGTGGCAGGGCCGACCCGGCGCTCGGCGTCGAGCTGTCCGAGCTGCTCGGCGAGGCCGACGTCGTGGTCGAGTTCAGCACGCCGCAGACCGTCCTCGGCAACGCCGAAGCCTGCCTCGACGCGGGCGTGCACGTCGTCGTCGGCGCCACCGGCTTCGACCTCGGGGCGCTGCGCGCCAAGGCCGAGGCGAGCGAGGCCAACTGCTTCGTCGCGCCCAACTTCGCGATCGGCGCCGTGCTGCTGATGCAGGCGAGCGCGGCGATCGCCCGCCACATGCCCGAGTGCGAGATCGTCGAGCTGCATCACGACCGCAAGCTCGACGCGCCCTCGGGGACCGCCAAGCGCACCGCCGAGCTGGTCGGCGCGGCCGGCGGCAACGTGCACGAGCCGATCCACTCGGTGCGCCTGCCCGGACTCGTCGCCCACCAGGAAGTGATCTTCGGCGGCGAGGGCCAGACGCTCTCGCTGCGCCACGACTCGATCGACCGCTCCTCGTTCATGCCCGGCGTGCTGCTCGCCGTGCGCGAGGTCGCCGGCCTGGACGACCGCTTCACGGTCGGCCTGGAGAAGCTGCTGTGAGCATCGACGCGACCGCCGAAGCCGAGTTGGTCCGCAAGGGCGAGGCGACGCCGGCTGAGCTGGCCGAAGCGGCGATCGCCCGGATCGAGGCGAGCAACGGGGAGATCAACGCCGTGATCCACCCGCTCTTCGAGCAGGGGCTGGAGGCGGCGCGCGGCGAGCTGCCCGACGGCCCGTTCAGGGGCGTGCCCTTCCTGCTCAAGGACCTCGGCGCCGCCTTCGCCGGCCAGCCGCTGCACCTCGGCATGGAGTACCTCAAGCAGCGCGACTTCCGCGCCCCGGTCGACACCTTCCTCGCTCAGCGCTTTCGCGACGCCGGCCTGGTCACGATCGGCAAGACCAACGCGCCCGAGCTCGGCATCCTGCCGACGACCGAGCCGCGCGCCCACGGGCCGAGCCGCAACCCCTGGGACACGGGGCGCTCGACCGGCGGCAGCAGCGGCGGCTCGGCCGCCGCGGTCGCCTCGGGGATGGTCTCGATCGCCCACGCCAACGACGGCGGCGGCTCGATTCGCATCCCGGCCTCCAACTGCGGCCTGGTCGGACTGAAGCCGAGCCGCCAGCGGATCAGCGAGGGCCCGCTCGTCGGTGACTTCATGTCGGGCCTGACCGCGGAGCTCTGCGTCTCGCGCTCGGTCCGCGACACGGCGGCGCTGCTCGAGGCCGTGCACGGCCCGGCGCCCGGCGACCCCTACGTCGCGCCGCCGCCGCTGCGGCCCTACACCGAGGAGGTCGGCGCCGACCCCGGCAAGCTACGGATCGCGATCTGGACCGGGACGATCCTCGAGCAGGACGCCGACCCCGAGGTCGTGGCCGGCGCCCGCAACGCCGCCAGGACGCTCGAGGGCCTCGGCCACACGGTCGAGGAAGCGGACATGAGCATGCTCGAGAGCATCCCGGTGATCGAGCCCTTTCTGGTCCGCTGGGCCGCGGGCCAGGCGCAGGCGCTCGATCAGCTCGGCATCGTCGGCGGAGCGCCGATCGGCCGCGAGGACGTCGAGCCGCTGACCTGGGCGCTGGCCGAGATCGGCCGTAAGCACAGCGCCGGCGAGTACCTCGAGGCGGTCGGCCAGCACCAGATCATCAGCCGCTTCCTCGCCGGGATCCACGAGTCTGGCTTCGACCTGCTGCTGACGCCGACGATGGGCGAGCCGCCACCGCCGCTCGGCAGCTTCGACGACTCCGGCCCCGAGCCGATGGCGGCCTTCGAGCGCGCCTTCATCTCCGGCTGCTTCACCGCGGTCTTCAATGCCACCGGCCAGCCGGCGATCTCGCTGCCCCTGCACATGACCCCGGACGGGCTCCCCGTCGGCGTCCAACTCGTCGCCCCGCTGGGCCGCGAGGACGTGCTGCTGCGGATCGCCTCCCAGCTCGAGCAGGCCGTGCCGTGGGCCGACCGCATACCCTCCCCGCGATGAATGAGATGCGCGGAATCCTGACGGCGATGGCGACGCCCTTCGAGCCGGACGGCGGCGTCGACGAGGCGGCGGCCCGGCGGCTCGCCACGTACCTGGTCGAGCACGGCTCCCACGGTGTCGTCGTCGCCGGCTCGACCGGCGAGGCGGCGACGCTCGACGACGTCGAGCACATCGCGTTGCTGGCGGCGATTGTCGACGAGATCGGCGAGCGGGCGACGGTGATCTGCGGCACCGGCACCAACGACACGCGCCACTCGGTCGAGCTGACCAAGGCCGCGGCCGACGCCGGCGCCGACGGGGCCCTGATCGTCACGCCCTACTACAACAAGCCCACCTTCCCCGGGATCCGCGCCCACTTCGAGGCGATCGCCGCCGCCGTCCCCGGCCTGCCCCTGGTCGCCTACAACATCCCCTCGCGGGTCGTGATCAACGTCGGCCCCGCCGAACTGGCCGAGCTGGGCCGGATCGACGGCGTGGTCGCGGTCAAGCAGGCCCAGAATCAGGAACTGCAACTGATTGAGGGGCTGGCGCTCCTTGCCGGCAACGACGACGGCTTCCTACGCACGCTGGAACTGGGCGGGGCGGGGGGGATCCTGGTCGCCTCGCACCTTGTCGGCCCACAGATGCGGGAGATGTGGGACGCGGCCCAGGCAGGCGACCTGGCGCGCGCAGCGGAGATCGACAGGGGCTTGCGGGACGTCTACGACATCCTTGGCCTCGTCACCAACCCGATCCCGCTCAAGGCGGCGCTGGAGATGACCGGGACGATCCCGCACGGCGGCCTGCGCCTGCCCCTCTACGAGCTCGATGCCGACCAGCGCACGACCGTGCGCGAGGCGCTCGCCGTGGCCGGCGTCGCGGTGGAGGCCTAGCGTGGCGGCGAAGCTACGCGTGCTGCCGCTTGGCGGCCTCGGCGAGATCGGCAAGAACATGACGGTGGTCGAGTACGACGGCAAGATCGTCGTCGTCGACACCGGCCTGATGTTCCCGACCCCGGAGATGCTCGGCATCGACCTCGTCCTGCCCGACTTCGACTACCTGCGCAAGCGCGCGGACGACATCGAGGCGATCGTGCTCACCCACGGGCACGAGGACCACGTCGGCGCGCTGCCCTACGTGCTGCGCGAGATCGGCATGCCGCCGGCGATCTACGGCGGCCAGCTGACGATCGGCATGGTCCGCTCGAAGCTCGACGAGCACAAGCTCAAGAACGCGCCGCTGGAGGAGCTGCCGGCCGGCAAGAAGGTGCAGGCGGGGCCGTTCGAGCTCGAGCTCGTCCACCTTGCCCACTCGATCCCCGACGCCCGCGGCGTGATCCTCGGCACCAAGCTGGGCAAGATGCTGATGACCGGCGACTACAAGTTCGACCAGACGCCGGTAGACGGCCGCCCGGCCGACACCTCGCGCCTGGCCGAGCTCGGCAGCGAAGGGCTGCTGCTGCTCTGCGGCGACTCGACCAACGCCGACCGGCCCGGGATCGCGCCCTCGGAGTCGAGCGTCGGCCCGGCCCTGGTCGAGACCTTCGAGGCCTGCGAGGGCCGGATCATCGTCACCTCCTTCGCCTCCAACATCCACCGCGTGCAGCAGGTGATCGACGCCGCGATCGCGCTTGACCGGCGCGTCGCCCTGGTTGGCCGCTCGATGCGCAAGAACTACAACATCGCTTCCAACCTGGGGATCGCCGAGGCTCCCTCCGGGCTTTTCATCCAGCCGCGCGAGATCGAGAACTTCCCCGACGAGAAGGTCGTCGTGATCTCGACCGGCAGCCAGGGCGAGCCGCTCTCGGCGCTGCGGCGGATGGCCAACAACGACCACCGCGACGTCGAGCTGCACTCCGGCGACACGGTCGTCTTCTCGGCCACCCCGGTGCCCGGCAACGAGCGCGCCGTGAACGAAACGATTGATCGCATCTACGAGATCGGCGCCTCGGTCGTGACCGCGAAGGACGCCCCGATCCACGCCTCCGGCCACGGCTGGCAGGAGGAGCTGAAGCTGATGCTCAACCTGACCAAGCCGCGCTACGTGATGCCGGTGCACGGCGACTACCAGCGCCTGCGCCTGCACTCCAAGCTGGCCCACTCGGTCGGGATCGACCCCGCGAACGTCTTCCAGGGCCGCAACGGCCTGCCGCTGGAGGTGGACGCCGACGGCGCCCGCTTCGGCAAGGAGGAGCACGCCGGGGTCGTCTACGTCGACGGCGTCAACGTCGGCGAGCCCGACGACGTCGCCCTGCGCGACCGCCGCGAGATCTCCGCCGACGGCATCTTCATCGTCGTCGCGACGATCTCGGCGGACGACGGCAGCGTCGTCGCCGACCCCGAGGCGATCGTGCGCGGCGTCGCCCTGCCCGACGGCGGCGAGGACCTGGTCGACGAGCTCAAGGACGTGGTCGAGGACTCGCTCGAAGACGCAGCCGAGGCGGGCACCCGCGAGGTCCACCTGATCCAGGAAGACATCCACGACGCGATCGCCAAGCTGATCTACCAGAAGCTGCGCAGTCGGCCGATGATCCTGCCGGTCGTCGTCGAGGTCTGAGCGGCTAAAGCCGGTCTAAGGCGCTTCTAACCGCTTTCTCAGACTTGCGCAGCGGCAGTCTGATGCGGAAGAGAGCGCCGCCGCCGGGCGACTCGGAGGCCTCGGCGCGGCCGCCGTGCGAGCCGGCGACGGCGCTGACGATCGCCAGCCCGAGCCCACTGCCGCCGCTGACCGCGGTGTCGGCCGGGCCCTCGCCGCGGACGAAGCGCTCGAAGACCTGCTCGCGCAACTCCGGCGGCACGCCGGGGCCGTCGTCGGCGACCTCGACCACGGCGCTGTCACCCTGGCGCCGCAGGCGCAGCTCGATCGTCGAGCCCGGCGGCGTGTGGCGGGCGGCGTTGTCGAGCAGGTTGAGCACCATCCGGTGCAGCTCGTCGGGGTTGCCGACAATCGGCAGCGGCGTCTCGTTGTCGATCCGCAGCTCGCGTTCGCCGATCGTCGGCGCGACCTCGGCCGCGGCGTTGCCGGCGACCTCGGCCAGGTCGCACTCGGTGCGGGCGCCGATCCGGCCGGCGTCGGCGCGGGCGAGCAGCAGCAGGTCGCCGACCAGGCGGCTCATCCGTCCCGAGGAACGCAGGGCGGAGTCGATCATTGCCCGCTCGTCGTCGTGCTCGGGACGTTCCAGCGAGTCCTGCAGCAGCTCGAGGTTGGCGAGGATGCTGGTCAGCGGCGTGCGCAGCTCGTGTGAGGCGTCGGCGACGAACGCGCGCTGCTTACGCAGCGCCGCTTCGCGCTCTCCCCGGGCGGCGTCGAGCGAGCGCAGCATCTGCTCCAGCGTGCGCGCCAGCTCACCGACCTCGTCGTCGGCGCGCGGCTTCGGCATCTGGCTGGACGGGTCGCCGGTCTCGGCGATCTCCCGCGCGGCCGCAGTCAGCGAGGAGATCGGCCGCATCGCCCGGCGCGCGATCGCGACCCCGGCAAATGCGGCCAGGACCGTGGCCCCGAGCACGCCGGCGAGGATGAAGAGCCAGAGCCGGCCGATCGTCGAGTCGATGTGCTGCTCGTCGCGGCCGTACTGGACGTAGCCGGCGATGCGGCCGCTCTGGCCGCTGCGCAGGGCGAGCGTGACCACGCGCATCGAGTCGACCTCCTCGACTCCCGGCACCGGTGGGCCAAGGTCGGCCGCGTCCGGGCTGGCGTCGCGCTGCTGCCCGCGGGCGTCGTAGATCCGCACCGAGGCGTCGTTGGGGCTGACGAAGTCGGCGAGGTCGGGCTCGCGCACGATCAGCGTGTTGGTGATCGTGTCGACGATCTGAACCTGCGAGGCGAGGGTAGCCACCGCGCCTTTGATCTCGCGGTTGAAGTCGTCGCGCACGCGGTCCGCCGCGAGGTTGCCGACGATCGCGCCGAAGAGCAGCAGGATCGCCGCCGTCAGGCCGGCCGAGACGGCGGCCAGACGCCAGGTGACCGGCCAGTTACGCGGCCGCAGCACCGTTCAGTCCTTGAGCACGTAGCCGGCGCCGCGTTTGGTGTGCAGCAGGCGGGTCTCGCCGCCGGTCTCGAGCTTGCGCCGCAGGTTGGAGACGAAGACGTCGATCGTGTTCGTCGCCGCCATCGGGTCGTAACCCCAGACCTCGTCGAGCAGGCGCTCGCGCGAGATCACCAGGCGCTCGTTGTGCATCAGGTATTCGAGCAGCTCGAACTCGCGGTTGGTCAGCTCGATCTCGCGCTCGCCGCGCCTGACCTCGCGCGTCGCCGGGTTGAGCGTGAGGTCGCCGACCTGCAGCGAGGCCGAGCCGCGCGGTGGGCGGCGGCGCAGCAGGGCGCGGATGCGGGCGAGCAGCTCCTTGCGCTCGAAGGGCTTGACCAGGTAGTCGTCGGCGCCGCTGTCGAGGCCGCCGACGCGGTCCTCCGTCTCCGCCCGCGCGGTCAGGATCAGGATCGGCACGTCGCTCTCGGCGCGCAGGCGCCGGCAGACCTCGACCCCGTCCATGCGCGGCAGCCCGAGGTCGAGCACGACGACGTCGGGGACGAAGCCGCTGGCGAGGTCGAGCGCCTCGACCCCGTCGCCCGAGGTCCGCACCTCATAGCCCTCGTTGCGCAGCGAGCGCCGCAGAACGTCGGCGATCTCCTCGTCGTCCTCGACCACGAGCACACGCCCGGTCGCGACGTCGGTTTCGCTGGCGTTCGCAAGCATGCAGAGTGATGTTAGCCCGCCGGGTCGCCGGCGCTGTGTGCTTTTAGAGTGAATTTAGCCACGGAGATAGCGGGGACGCGCGTCTTCTGGGGCAGTTGCCATCTGCCCCGCTTGCGATGATCGATCGCAGCCCCGTGAGCCCCTCCGCAGCCGTCCATCTCCATGCCCACAGCGAGTACTCGCTGCTCGACGGCGCCTGCAAGATCGACGCGATGGCGGCGCGCGTGGCGGCGATGGGGCAGCCGGCGCTGGGCCTCACCGACCACGGCGTGATGAACGGCGCGGTCGAGCTCTACAAGGCCTGCCAGAAGCACGGGATCAAGCCGATCGCAGGGCTCGAGGCCTACTTCGTCGAGGACGTCAAGTCGATCAAGGAGAAGCCCAAGTACGAGCGCAACCACATCACCCTGCTGGCCGAGAGCGACACCGGCTTCGCCAACCTGGTCAAGCTCACCTCGGCCGGCTTCCTCGAGGGCTTCTCGCGCGGCAAGGCCAACGTCGACATGGAGATGCTCGCCGCCCACGCCGAGGGCGTGATCGTGCTCACTGGCTGCCTGCAGTCGCGCTTCTGCCGACGCCTGGTCGAAGAGCGCGAGGGCGACGCCCGCGCCCACCTCGACGACCTGATCCACGCCTTCGGCCCCGAGCAGGTCTACTTCGAGGTGCAGAAAAACGGGATCGAGGAGCAGGAGAAGGCCAACCGCGGGATCGCCCGCTTCGCCCGCGAGCTGAACCGGCCGCTGGTCGGCACCGCCGATGTCCACTACCTGCGGCGCGAGGACTTCGACAACCACGCGGCGCTGCTCTGCGTGCAGACGAAGTCGACGCTAGAGGCGCCGAAGATGAGCTTCGACACGAACGAGTTCTACCTCAAGGACAACGAGGAGATGGCGTCCTCCTTCGCCGAGTGGCCGGAGGCGATCCCGAGCACGCTGGAGATCGCCGAGCGCTGCTCGATCGAGATCGAGCTGGGCAAGCTGCTGCTGCCGCGCTACCCGACCCCGGACGGCTCCGAGCCGGAGGCGATGCTGCGGCGGATCGCCGGCGAGGGCCTGCGCGCCCGCTACGGCGACCCGGTCCCGGCGGCGGCGCAGCAGCGGCTCGACTTCGAGCTCGGCGTGATCGAGGAGATGGGCTTCTCCTCCTACTTCCTGATCGTCTGGGACTTCGTCCGCTACGCCAAGCAGAACGGCGTCGCGGTCGGCCCGGGCCGCGGCTCTGCGGCGGGCTCGATCGTCTCCTACAGCCTCGAAATCACCGACCTCGACCCGCTCGAGCACGATCTGCTCTTCGAGCGCTTCCTCAACCCCGGGCGCAAATCGATGCCCGACATCGACATCGACTTCTCGGTGCGCGGGCGCGAGCGGATGATCCGCTACGTCGGCGAGAAATACGGCCGCGAATCGGTCGCCCAGATCATCACCTTCGGCAAGATGGCGCCGCGCGCCGCGACCCGCGACGCCGCCCGCGTGCTCGGCTTCGACTACGGCAGCGGCGACCGCCTCGCCAAGCAGATCCCCGAGCCGATCATGGGCCGCAGCCCCTCCTTCGAGGAATGCCTGCAGCCCGGGCAGGAGCTGAAACGGACCTACGACTCCGAGCCGGACGCGAAGAAGATCGTCGACGTCGCCCAGGGGCTGGAGGGGATCATCCGCAACAACTCGATCCACGCCGCGGCGGTGGTGATCGCCGACCGGCCGCTGCAGGAGATCGTGCCGCTGCAGCTCGCCGAGGATCGCAGCGGCGCCGGCGAGAAGGGCGAAAAGCAGTACAAGATCGTGACCCAGTACTCGATGGGCCCGATCGAGGAGATCGGCCTGCTGAAGATGGACTTCCTCGGCCTGCGCAACCTCGACGTGATCGAGGACGCGATCGAGATCATCGAGCGCTCGCGCGGGATGCGGCTCGACGTCGCCGAGATCCCGACCGACGACGCGAAGACCTTCGAGATGCTGACCCGGGGCGACGGCACCGGCGTCTTCCAGCTCGAGTCCGAGGGCATGCGCGAGGCGATGAAGAAGGTCAAGCCGACCGAGTTCGACGACATCGTCGCGCTCGTCTCGCTCTACCGGCCGGGGGCGATGAGCTACATCCCCGCCTACGCCAAGGGCAAGCGCAACCCCGACTCGGTCACCTACCCCGACGAGCGCCTGCGCCCGGTCACCGAGTCGACCTACGGCTGCGTCCTCTACCAGGAGCAGCTGATGGAGATCGCCAAGCAGATGGCCGGCTTCAGCCCGGCCGAGGCCGACGACCTGCGCAAGGCGATTGGCAAGAAGAAGCGCGACCTGATGGCGACGATGAAGTCCAAATTCATGCAGGGCATGGAGGCCTCCGGCACCGCGCAAAAGGTCGCCGCCGACATGTGGTCGCTGATGGAGGCCGCCGCCGACTACTCGTTCAACAAGTCGCACGCCGCCTGCTACGCGCTGATCGCCTACCGCACCGCCTACCTCAAGGCCAACTACCCGGCCGAGTACATGGCGGCGGTGATCTCCTCGGTGATGAACACCAAAGACAAGGTGCCCTTCTTCGTCAACCGCTGCGCCGAGATGGGGATCGACGTGCTGCCGCCCGACGTCAACTCCTCCGACCACGACTTCGTCGTCTACGAGAAGGCGATCCGCTTCGGCCTCGACGCGGTCAAGAACGTCGGCCACAGCGCGGTCGAGGCGATCCTTGCCGCCCGCGAGGAGGCGCCGATCGCCTCGATCTGGGACTTCTGCGACCGGGTCGACGCGCGCGCGGTGAACAAACGGGCGATCGAATGCCTGATCAAGTGCGGCGCGCTCGATTCGACCGGGGCGACCCGGCGGGGGATGCTCGAGGCGCTGCCGGCGGCGCAGTCGGCCGGGCAGAAAGCCCAGGAGGACGCGCAGCTCGGCCAGGGCTCGATCTTCGACTTCGGCGACGGCGCCGGCAGCGGGGCGGGGGAGGGCGGCTCCAGCTCCCAGCACCGGCCGCCGGTCTCCGCCGCCGAGTTCGAGCGCCGTGAGCTGCTTGTGATGGAGAAGGAGACGCTCGGCACCTACCTCTCCTCGCACCCGCTCTCGGAAGTGCGCGACGCGCTGCGGGCGCGGGTCGACTGCAGCATCGCCGAGCTCGAGGGCAAGCCCGACGGGTCCTGGGTCACCGTCGGCGGGATCGTCGCCGACAGCAAGAAGATCCGCACCAAGAGCGGCAGCCAGATGATGTTCGCGACGCTCGACGACGTCGAGGGTCAGATCGAGATGCTGGTCTTCAAGGCCGACCAGTCCGCGAGCGCCGCGGTGATCGAGACCGACGCGGTCGTGCTCGTCCGTGGCCGCATCGACCACAAGGATCGCGGTGAGACCAAGCTCGTCGTGCAGGAGGCCGAGCGCTTCGAGCCCGACGGCGAGGAGATCGCCCAGGCGAGTGCCGCGGCGAGTGCGCCGGCCGAGCCGGTGAAGCTGCATACCGACGCGCTGACGCTGGGCGCGCCGGGCTTCTTCGAGGAGCTGAAAGCGGTGCTCGAGCACCACAAGGGCGAGGCGCCGGTCTTCCTCGCGATCGCCGACGGCAACGGCGGCACCCGCGAGATGAAGCTGGGCGACGACTTCCGCGTGCGCCCCTCGGGCAGCCTGCGGGCCGAGTTGGACCAAGTGCTGGGCACCGCCGCTCTGGCTGCCTAGACTTTCGGTGTGCCCGTAACGCGACAGAAGACCGGTGAGTGCCGTCAGTGCCGCTCGTTCTGCGACAAGATGGTCGAGCCGCGCTCCTGCATCGAGCTCGGCTGCCGCTACCTCTACAGCTTCGTCGACTCGCTGACCGGGACCCAGTACGTCGGCTGCATGCAGCAGGTCTTTGGCGCCAGGGTCGAGCTCGAGGCGGTGCAGCAGCCCGGTGGCTTCGGCGGCGTCAAGATGACCGGCACGGCGTTGCCGCACTGCCCGTTCACGGTCGAGCGCGCCTACGAGGACCCCGGCGAGGAGTACGAGTGCGTCAACCGCCGCTTCTTCGACTGCACCGACGGCGGCCCCGAGGGACTGCGCGCCTTCGACCTGCGCGACCTCGCGCAGGAGTCGCCCGGCCTCTAAGTCGACATCGTTCCGTGTAGGATTCGGCGCCATGAGCGATAATCCAGCGGTGGCAGAGGCGGAGCAGATCGTGAACGAGGCGGCCGGTGACGGCGCCGGGTCCGAGGGCCCGAAGTTCACGCTCGAGCTGAACCAGGACCAGCAGGACATCCGCGACTGGGTCCACGGCTTCGCCGAGGGCGTCGTCCGCCCCGCGGCGGAGGAGTGGGACGAGCGCGAGGAGACGCCCTGGCCGGTGATCCAGGAGGCCGCCAAGATCGGCCTCTACGGCTTCGAAGCGCTCGGCCAGTTCTGGGCCGACGACACCGGGCTGACGCTGCCGATCGCCAACGAGGAGCTGTTCTGGGGCGACGCCGGCATCGGCATGGCGATCATGGGCACCTCGCTCGCGGTCGCCGCGATCTTCGGGCAGGGGACCGGGGAGCAGATGGGCGAGTGGATCCCGCAGTGCTTCGGCGACGCCGACGATCCGAAAGTCGCCGCCTTCTGTTCCTCGGAGCCCGACGCCGGCTCCGACGTGGCGGCGATCCGCACCACCGCCAAGTACGACGAGGCCAACGACGAATGGGTGCTCAACGGGCAGAAGGCCTGGGCAACCAACGGCGGCATCGCCGACGTCCACGTCGTGATCGCGACCGTCGACCGCGAGCTCAAATCGCGCGGCCACGCCGCCTTCGTGATCCCGCCGGGCACCAAGGGCTGCGAGCAGGGCGCGAAGGTGAAGAAGCACGGCCTGCGCGCCTCGCACACCGCCGACGTCCATCTCGACGATTGCCGCGTCCCGGGCTCCTGCCTGCTCGGCGGCAAAGAGAAGCTCGACGAGCGGCTCGCCCGCGTGCGCGAGGGCAAGCGCTCGAAGTCGCAGGCGGCGATGCAGACCTTCGAGGCGAGCCGGCCGACGGTCGGCGCGCAGGCGCTCGGAATCGCCCGCGCCGCCTACGAGTACTCGCTCGAGTACGCCAAAGAGCGCAGGCAGTTCGGCAAGGCGATCATCGAGAACCAGTCGATCGCCTTCGCCCTCGCCGACATGAAGATGGAGATCGACGCCGCCCGGCTGCTCGTCTGGCGCGCCGCCTGGATGGGCCGCAGCGGCCAGAAGTTCGAGAACGCCGAGGGCTCGATGTCGAAGCTCAAGGCCGGTGAGGTCGCCGTCTGGTCGACCGAGCGCGCGATCCAGATCCTCGGCGGCAACGGCTACACCCGCGAGTTCCCGGTCGAGCGCATGCACCGCGACGCCAAGATCTACACGATCTTCGAGGGCACCTCCGAGATCCAGCGCCTGGTAATAAGCCGCGCGATCTCCGGCGTCCACGTCAAATAGCCCCGCCCGCCGCGATATTGCAGCTTTGTCCCCACGGGAGGGGGTAAAAAGCTTCAACATCCAGTGCGAGGGCGCTACCCCTTACGGCGTTTGAGCCCTTCGCGGCGGAGGCGCTTCGCTGCGCTGACTTCTTTTTTGTCGGAGCCTTTCTTTTCCGGGCCCGGGGTCTCCAGGGTCGCCGGGAGGCCATCGAAGCGGGGCTCGGAGAGGAAGGCGCGGAGGCCGGCTTTGCCCATCTCGCCCTTGCCGATGTTGGCGTGCCGGTCGCGGTTGGAGCCGAACGGGGCGGCCGCGTCGTTGACGTGCAGGCAGCGCAGGCGGTCGAGGCCGACCTTCTCGTCGGCTTCGTCGACGATCGCAGCGAGTGAGTCGGGGTCGGTGACGTCGTAGCCCTGGACGAAGAGGTGGCAGGAGTCGAGGCAGAGGCCCAGCCGCTTGCCGGCGCCGGCGAGCTCGATCAGCTCGGCGGTCTCGTCGAAGTCGCGGCCGAGCAGGCCTTTGTGGCCGGCGGTCTGCTCGAGCAGCAGCGGGCAGCTGTCGCTGTCCTTGACCGCCGCCGCGATCACTTTGGCGGCACGCTTCATCGATGGCCCGTGCGGCTCGCCTTTCTGCGCGCCGGGGTGGAGGACGACGCCGGCGGCGCCGATGCCATCGCCGATTCGCAAGGCATGCGTAAGCGAGGCCTGCGACTTTTTGCGCAGCTCCTTGTCCTTGGTCGCGCAGTTGATCAGGTAGACGGCGTGGATCACCACCGCTTCGACCGGCGAATCGGCCATCGCCTGCTTGAACTCGGCGAAGTCGTCGTCGCTGTATTTCGTCGGCCGCCACATGCGCGGGCTCTGGTTGAAGATCTGAATCGACTCGCACCCGCGCTCGGCGCCACGCTCGATCGCCTTCGCCAGGCCGCCGGCGGTCGAGACGTGTGCGCCGATCAGCATCGGCGCGCATCCTATTGCTGTTCGTAGAAGCCGTTGTCTCGTTCTTCTTCGAGGATCTCGTTCGCCCGCGACGCGCGGGCGCCGATGTCCTCAGAGAGCTCATCCAGCTCTCGCGCGCTTTCGGGCTCATACACGGTGACGCCGAGGCCACTGTCTTCCAGCGGCGCGCTGAGTGGGCTGACCATCGATTCGGCTTCCTCTTCGCGGGCTTCGTTCCCACCATTGGCGCTAGGCCCGGGTTGAGCACCGTCCGATCCCGACCGACCGAGCGCAACCACCTCGACCTCGCTCGACTGGCTGATGTCGGCCTCCTTCAGGGCCTCGGTCATTTCCTCTTCCAGGTCTTCTTCGCCGCACTGGCTGACGCCGGCCGTAAAGACGAGCAGCCTCCTGCTCGCGGGACCGCGATTCGCGATTGGCTCGCGCTTGAATTCCTGTAGCCCCCCGACAATCGCGTCAACGATGCTCGCCTTGCCGCGCGGACGCTGACTCATCGCCTCCTCCGTGACCTCCTCGGCATGGCCACTGTCCAGCTCGACCAGTTGTTCGCTCCTGCCCTTGCAGCTCGTCGCGGTCCGGCGCAGTCCCAGACCCTCGTTTTCAAGTTCCTTGACGGTTTTTCCGATCGACGCGGCCGCCGCCTCGAGCATGGTCTGGCCGTCGAATTCCTTTTCCATCGCAACCGACGTGTCGAGCACGACCTCCACCCAACTAACCGGCGGGGGAGAATCGGGGAACAAGTCGTCGAAGACGCCGCTCAGCGGCCCGATCAGGGCGAGCGCCGCTGCAACCAGGGCGACGACGGCTGCAGTGCCCTTGAAGGCGGGGTGCTCGTAAAAATGCCGACTGGTCTCCTCGTTTGGGCTCATCCTGGACGCCTCCCTTGATCCAATTTGTCAAATTGGTTTTTCAAAGCTAACGACTATCGCGTCCGTTTTGTCAGGACGTAGGCGGGCCGCGAGGGTGCGCTCCTGTGGAAACATGCGCCGACCCCGTGGCCGATCTTCCGACCAAGCTCCGCTTCGCCCCCTCGCCCACCGGCGCCCTGCACATCGGCGGCGCGCGGACGGCCTTGTACAACTGGCTCGCGGCCCGTCACGAGGGCGGATCGCTGGTGCTGCGAATCGAGGACACCGACCGCGAGCGCTCGACCGAGGCCAACGTCGAGCAGATCCTCGACGCGCTGCGCTGGCTGGAACTGGAGTGGGACGAGGGGCCGGTCTCGCAGGCCTCCCGGGCGGAGCGCCACGGGGAGGCGCTGCAGCGGCTGCTCGACAGTGGCGCCGCGTACCGCGACTCGGCCACGGCCAAGGACGTCGAGGCATGGAAGGCCGAGCACGGCGCCGGCCGTGGCTACCGCGGTGAGCCCGGCGAGGAGCCCGGTGCGGCGGTGCGCCTGCGCGTGCCCGACGACGGGGAGACGGTGGTCGAGGATCTGATCCGCGGGCCGGTCAGCTTCCCCAACCGCAGCTACGACGACTTCGTGATCGCCCGCGGCGACGACTCGGTCCTCTACAACTTCGCCGTCGCCGTCGACGACGCGGAGATGGGGATCACCGAGGTGGTGCGCGGCGACGACCACCTCTCGAACACGCCGAAGCAGCTGCTCGTGCTCGCGGCGCTCGGCTTCGAGCCGCCGCGCTACGCGCACCTGCCGCTGCTGCACGGACCCGACGGGAAGAAGCTCTCCAAGCGTCACGGTGCCGCCTCGGTGCAGGAGCTGCGCGATGCCGGCTACCTGCCGGCGGCGGTGCGCAACTACCTGGCCCTGCTCGGCTGGGGCGCCGACGACGACGCGACGCTGATCCCCACCGATGAGCTGATCGAGCGCTTCCGGGTCGAGGATGTCGGCAAGGCGGCGGCGATCTTCGACGAGAAGAAGCTGCGCTGGGTCAACGGCCGCTACATGCGCGAGCTGCCGCTCGCGGAGTACGTGCAGGTGGTCGCCCGCCACCTCGGCCGCGAGCCCGACGAGCGCCTGCGCGCCGCCTGCGAGATCGTGCAGGAGAAAGCGCAGACGCTGGCCGAGGTCTGGCCGCTGATCGGCTTCCTCTTCGAGCCTCCGGTCGAGGACGAGAAGGCCTGGCGCAAGACGATGAAGGACAGGGCGCCCGCGGCGCTCGCGGCGGCGCGCGAGGCGCTCGACGAGGCCGACGGCTTCGACCCGGCGGCCGTGGAGGCGGCGCTGGCGCCGCTGCCCGAGCGGCTCGAACTGAAGCCGGGCAAGGTCTACCAGCCGATCCGGGTGGCGATCTGCGGCGGCACGGTCTCGCCGGGGATCTTCGAGTCGCTGGCCGTGCTCGGGCGCGAGGAATCGCTGCGGCGCATAGACGCCGCCCTGGTGCGCCTCAACGCATAACCGCACCCAATACTGAGGAGGCCGGGGCTAAACCGTGCGTCCTCCGCTGCCGATGAGGGGGGCGGAGCGACCCGGTTATGGCGTCCGAAAAAAGACAGACCAACGGCAAGGTGCAGAAAGCCGATGTGCCCCGCAATGCGGCGGCGGCTCCCGGCGCGCGCCTCGCGGCGGCCTTCGAGGCTGTGGAGAAATTTCCCGCCCTGATCGAGTCCCGCGCTCGTGTGATGCAGGCGGCGACGGCCGAGACCGCCCGCGTCGGCGAGCTTGTCGATGCGGTCGAGGCCGATGTCGCGCTGACGATCGCCGTGCTGCGCTTCGCCAACCGCACGAGCGGCAGCTCCGGCACGATCGGCAGCGTCCCGGCGGCGGTCGACGTACTCAAGCCTTCGGGAGTTCTGGCGATCGCAGGCACCGCGCCGGTGTTCGATTTCTTCGAGCCCAACGGGGGCTGGGAGCTGCGACCCGAGCAGTTCCGCGTCCACGCGCTCGCCACCCAGCAGGCCGCGGCGCGGATCGGCCGCGAGATCGGCTGGGAGGACCGTGACGAGCTGGTCGTCGCCGCCCTCCTGCACGACATCGGCCGCCTGGTGATCTCCAAGCTGCACCCGGGCCGTCGCACCTACTTCGACGCGACCTCGCGCACGCCCGAGCAGCGGATCCGCGAAGAACGGGACCAGCTCGGCATCGACCACGCCCTGGTCGGCGGCGTGCTGGCGCGGCGCTGGAACGTGCCGCAGCGGATCGCGGTGGCGATCGAGCGCCACCACGCGGAGGACGCCGAGGGCCTGGCGGCGGTCGTCGCCACCGCCGACATGATCGCCCACTACTCGCAGGGCGAAGCGGTGACCGCGGAGCGCCTGCGCGAGACCGCGAAGCGCTGCGGCCTCAGCGCCGAGGGACTGCGCGAGCTGCTCTACGAGCTCCCGTACCCGCGCGAGGCGGGCTCGCGCGTCAGCGAGCCCTGCCCGCTCTCCAGCCGCGAGCTGGACGTGCTGCGCCACCTCTCCGACGGGATGGTCTACAAGCAGATCGCCGGCGAAATGCAACTCTCGGTCTCGACCATCCGCACCCACCTGCACAACGTCTACGGCAAGATCGGCGCCGTCGACCGGGCGCAGGCCGTGCTCACCGCCCGCGACCGCGGCTGGATCTGATCTAGTCGATCAGGCACTCGCGCAGGGCGATCGCCACTGCGTGCGTGCGATTTTTCGCGCCGAGCCGAGCGAGGATGTTCTTGGTGTGGGTCTTGACCGTTTCTTCGCTCAGCCCGAGCTCGCGCGCGGCGAGCACGGTCGAGCCGCCGTCGGAGAGCATCTGCAGGATCTCGCGCTGACGCCGGGTCAGCTTGCCGCGACTGCCGCGCGGCGGCACCGCCGGGTCGACGAAGCGCTCCTGCTCGAGCGCGGCCTGAACCGCCTTTGCCATCAGCTCGGCGGTGGCGGTGCGGGCGACATAGGCGCTGGCGCCGGCCTGCAGCGACGCGGAGGCGAGATGGCGCTCGGGTCGCTCGCCGTGGGCGACGATCCCCATCCCCGGCGCCGTCTTGCGCAGCGTGCGGATCGCCTCCTCGCCGTGCAGAGCCTCGTCGGCGCCGTCCGGATCGCGCCGCAAGGCGACGATCGCGACGTCGATGCTGCCGACGTCGCGGATCAGGCCGACGGCCTCGCCGCGGCTCTCGGTCTCGTGCATCTCGAAGTCGCCGATCAGCGCCTCGCGCACCCCCAGGCGGACCAGGGGGTGGGGGTCGATCACAAGGCAGTGTGGGCGCTCGCTCAGGACGGAGACGATCTTATACCCGGCAAAATCCGCTCCGTGCGGTAGAAAGGACCTGTGATCTCGATCACCTCGAAGTCGCGCTACGCCGTGGTCGCGATGGCGGAGCTCGCCCGCTCGGGCGAAAGGCCGGTGCCGATCAAGGAGCTGGCCGAGCGCCGCGGCATCCCCGAGCAGTTCCTCGAACAGCTCTTCTCGACCCTGCGACGGGCCGGCCTGCTGACCAGCCACCGCGGCATGCGCGGCGGCTACACGCTCTCCCGCCCGGCCGACGAGATCACCGTGCTCGAGGTCGTCCAGGCGCTCGACGGCAAGGTCGGCCAGGAGGCCGACGAGGCCGGCGGCATCTGGGCCGAGGGCGTCGCCTCCCTGCGCAAGGTCTTCACCCAGACCACGATCGCCGAAGTCGCCCGCCGCGAGGCCGAGGAGGCGGGCTCGGGGATGTACTTCATCTAGCCAGGGTCGCTCCGGCGTTGGGATTTCGCTTGTTCAAGCGGTTTTGAGTCCGGCTGAATCCGGTTGTTTCCGGTCTGAGTGGCGCACCACTGGCGCACGAGTGGCGCATGAGAACCGATCTTTGTCCGCTCCCGGCGGGGACCGTCCGTCGCCCGGCTACCATTTGGGCCGTGACGACCCGCGACAAAGCCCACGCCGTGCTGGACCACCTACCCGAAGATCGAGTGGACGCCGCGCTGGCGGCGCTGGAGGCGGTGGAAGGCCGCGATACCTCCGTGGAGGCGATCCTCGCCCGCCACGGCGAGGAGCGCTTGAGCCCAGAGGAGTTCGACCGGCACTTCGGGTCGTTGCCGACCGACGCCGAGGGCTGAGCGTGACGCAGACCCGGCCGGAGCCGGTCTTTCCGGTGGGCTTCGATGAGGATGCCCTCGCCGAGGATCTTGAGCGCCTGTCCGAGGGCGCGGGAGAAGCCCTCGACGCTTGGTGGCTGCGTCAAGACATACATCCCCTGGCCAAACGGCCGCTTCGGAGCCGTCTTCGTCGCTGTTAAACACCCGCAGCGCCCGCTGGCCCTGCGCGCGTTCGCCTTCGGCGTCCGGCACCATCCCTCGGAGTCGAATGCCGAGACCGTCTACGAAGTCGCCCATCGACGGCTTGACAAGTAGCGGACGGTCGCAGTGCACCGCCATCGACGTAAGATGCTATCTTACCTACATGAAGACGAGAGTTTCGAGCAAGGGGCAGATCGTTCTTCCGGCTGAGTTGCGTCATCGCGATGGAATCGAGACTGGGCAGGAGTTCGAGGTTGAGCGTGTCGGCAGCGATGAGTACCGGCTACTGCGGGTGAGCCCGCCGCCCAACTCGGGCTTGGTCGACTGGCTGCTGTCCTGTCCGCAGAAGGGATACTTCGTCCCGATCGAGTCCGAGTCGACCGACACGCTTTGAGGTTCCTGGTCGACGCCAACGTCCTGTCGGAGCCGACCAAGCCACGGCCGGACGAGGAGATAGTCGAGTGGCTGCGTCGGAACGAGCGAACCCTTGCAGTTGATCCGATCGTCCTTGGCGAGGTGCGTTTCGGCATCCTCCTGCTCGCGCAAGGAGCGCGGCGCGGAGGGCTGGAAGACTGGTTCGAGCAGGGCATCAAACGGATCCAGTGCCTCTCCTGGGATGGCCAGGTGGGGCTGCGCTGGGCCGAGTTGCTGGCCGATCTGCGCAAGCGCGGGAGGCCGATGTCGATCAAAGACAGCCTCATCGCGGCGACCGCGCTGACGCACGGATTGGTCGTGGCCACCCTCAATGGCCGCGATTTCGAGCCGGCCGGGGTGGATCTTGTCGACCCTTCGGCGTAGGGTCGCGACTCAATGAACGCTGCGCGGAGATCGTCTTGAGGATCGCGACTGAGGCATCGATCCTCGTCGGCGGCACGCCGCTGGTCGCGTTGGGGCGGCTGGGGGAGGGGCTGCCGGGGGACGTCTGCGCGAAGCTGGAGAACTTCAACCCGGGCGGCTCGGTCAAGGACCGGATCGGGGTGGCGATGATCGATGCGGCCGAGGGCGAAGGGCTGATCGAGCCGGGCAAGTCGGTGATCGTCGAGCCGACCAGCGGCAACACCGGGATCGCGCTGGCGATGGTCTGCGCGGCGCGTGGCTACGAGCTGATCCTGACCCTGCCGGAGGGGATGAGCCGCGAGCGCGCGAAGCTGCTGCGCGCCTATGGCGCCGAGGTGCGGGAGACGCCCTCCCTGGGGGGGATGGGCGAGGCGGTCGGGCTGGCCGAGGAGATCCGCGAGCAGCGCCGCGCCTTCATGCCGCAGCAGTTCTCGAACCCGGCCAACCCCGCGGCCCACCGGAAGACGACGGCCGAGGAGATCTGGCGCGACACCGGCGGCGAGATCGGCGCCTTCGTCGCCGGGGTCGGCACCGGCGGCACGATCACCGGCGTCGGCGGCCTGCTGCGCGAGTGCAGCCCGGAGACCCTGATCGTCGCGGTCGAGCCCGCCGCCTCGCCGGTGCTCTCGGGCGGCGCCCCGGGCCCGCACAAGATCCAGGGGATCGGCGCCGGCTTCGTCCCCGAGGTGCTCGACCGCACGGTGATCGACGAGACGATCGCCGTCTCCGACGAGGACGCGCTGGAGACGGCGCGGCTGGCGGCGAAGCGCGAGGGGGTCCTCGCCGGGATCTCCTCCGGGGCGAACATCAAGGCGGCGCTCGACCTCGCGGCGCGGCCGGAGATGGAGGGCAAGCGCGTCGTCACCATCGTCTGCGACTCGGGCGAGCGCTACATGTCCCTACCCTTCTTCGCACCGTGATCAAGCGAATTCTCTGTGAGGTCAGAGCGGACGTCGCCGCCGCGCGCGACCGCGACCCGGCGGCGCAGAACGTCTCCTCGTTCGAGATCCTCACCGGCTGGGCCGGGGTGCAGGCGCTGCTCGCCCACCGGGTCGCCCACGCCCTGCTCGATGCCGGCGTGCCCTGGCTGCCGCGCGTGATCGCCTACCTCATCCGCGCGATCACCGGGGTCGAGATCCACCCCGCGGCGCGGATCGGGCCCGAGTTCTTCATCGACCACGGCTCCGGGGTGGTGATCGGCGAGACCGCCGAGATCGGCCGCCGCGTCACCCTCTACCAGGGTGTGACCCTGGGCGGCACGGGCTTTCAGCGCGGCAAGCGCCACCCGACCGTCGCCGACGATGTCACGATCGGCTCGGGCGCCAAGCTGCTCGGCCCGATCGCGGTCGGCGCCGGCGCCAAGATCGGCGCCAACACCGTCGTCGTCGAGGATGTGCCGCCGAGCTCGACCGTGGTCGGCAACCCCGGCCACCCGGTCAAAGTCGAAGGCCGCCGCCAGCAGGGCCCCGACGCCGACTGGATCCACCTGCCGGACCCGATCGCCGAGGCCATAAAGACCCTTTCGGAGCGGATTGCCCTGCTCGAGGAGCGGCTGGCGGCGCTCGACGGCGGCGAGAGCCGCTCGGGCAACGGCGAGGAGCTGCGCCCGCGCACCGGGCGCTCCTCTGCCGGCGGCTGAGCCTTCCGCGCGCGTCTCTATTCTCGGCTGTGATGCTCCAGGCCGAGGCAGCCCCGACCGAACCCGGCGCCGACCGCGCCGAGCGCCTGCTGGCGGAGCTGAATGAGCCCCAGCGCGAGGCGGTGCGCCACGGCGAGGGGCCGCTGCTGGTCCTCGCCGGCGCCGGCTCGGGCAAGACCCGCGTGCTCACCCACCGCATCGCCTACCTGCTGGCGACCGGCCAGGCGCGCCCGGGGGAGATCCTCGCGATCACCTTCACCAACAAGGCCGCGACCGAGATGCGCGAGCGGGTCGAGCAGCTGGTCGGCCGCTCGGCGAAGGCGATGTGGGTGACGACCTTCCACTCGGCCTGCGCGCGGATGCTGCGCGCCGACGCCGAGCGGCTCGGCTACTCGCGCAGCTTCACGATCTACGACGAGTCGGACTCGCTGCGGATGCTCAAACGCTGCATGCAGGAGCTGCACATCGACCCCAAGCGCTACCCGCCGCGGGCGATCCGCTCGCAGATCTCCGGCGCTAAGAGCGAACTGGTCGACGCTGAGTCCTATGTCGCAAAGCCTCAAGACGAACTGACGGAGGTTGTAGCCCACCTTTATCCGCTCTACGAGAAGTGGATGCGCGATGCGAACTCGATGGACTTCGACGATCTATTGATGCTCACCGTCAACCTGCTCGAAATTTCCGACGAAGCTCTCGCGCGCTGGCGCCGCACGTTTCGACATGCCCTGGTCGATGAGTATCAGGACACCAATAGGGCCCAGTACCAACTCTTAAAATTGCTCGCCTCAGAGCATCGAAATCTGATGGTGGTTGGCGACGAGGATCAGTCGATCTACGGATTCCGTCACGCCGACATCCGCAACATCCTCGACTTCGAGAAAGACTTTCCCGAAGTCGAGACCATCAAGCTCGAGCAGAATTACCGCTCGACCCAGACGATCCTCTCTGCGGCCAATGCCGTTGTCAGCCTGAATAGGCAGCGTCGGGCGAACCCCAAGGAGCTGTGGACTGATGCCGGGGATGGAGACCTAATCCAGCTTTCCGAGCTCACTGATGAGCACGAAGAGGCACGCTGGGTGGGCGGTGAGATCGAGCGTCTCGGTGAGCACGAGGGCACCGCTCGCTCCGATGTCGCGATCTTCTACCGGACCAACGCGATGAGCCGGGTGCTGGAGGACACCTTGAAGCGATTCAACGTGGCCTATCAAGTGATCGGTGGCACCAAGTTCTACGAGCGGGCTGAGGTCAAGGACGCGATCGCATATCTCAGCCTGCTCGCCAACCCGGCCGATCAGGTCTCCTTTACGCGCATCGTCAACTCGCCGCGACGTGGCATAGGAAAGACGACTCAGGGCCGTCTCGCGGCCTATGCGAATACCACCGGATTGACGATCTGGGAGGTGATGGAGCGAGCTGAGGACGTGCCCAGCCTGGGCGGCGCGGCAATCAAGGCTGTCTCACGGTTCTTCGAGACAATGGATGGTCTCCGCGCTCGAGTCGAAGAATCCTCGTCGGTTGAGGAGCTACTGAGGACGGTCTTGAGCGAGACGGGCTACATGGAGGCCCTCTCGGCGGAGCGCACGATCGAGGCTGAGGGACGTGCCGAGAATCTCGAAGCGCTCATCGAGGGGGCGGCCGAGTTTGACCGTGAGCGAGAGATCGAGGGCCAAAGCGATGGATCGCCGTTGGAGGGATACCTCCAGCAGATGTCTCTCTACAACGATCAGGACTCCTTGGAGGACGGGGAGGAGCAAATCACGCTAATGACGCTGCACAATGCCAAGGGCCTCGAGTACGACACGGTCTTCGTCGTCGGCTGCGAGGAGCACTCTTTTCCGCATGCCCGGGCACTCAGAGAGGGAGGCGAAGAAGAGGAGCGACGCCTCTGTTACGTCGCGATCACCCGCGCCCGCAAGCGTCTCTACATGACTTGGGCACGCCGCCGCCGGCTCTTTGGGAGCGACGAGGTAAACCTCCCGTCGCGTTTTGTGGACGAGCTGCCCGCTGAGTTGACGGAGTACCGTCAGAAATCGCGCGCCGGAGGAGGGATGACCTGGAACACGCCTGAACCAGGGCCGGAAATCGGCTCCGCCCAAGCGGTCAGCCCGGACCCGGTACTGGAAATAGCGGTCGGAGACGATGTGGTCCACGCGATGTTCGGGGACGGCGTCGTCACCGGTGTGGACCCCGACGGCATCGTCGTGCGCTTCTCAAGTGACGGCAGTGAGCGCAAGCTGATGGCCGACTACGCGCCGGTGAGGAAGCGCTAGCGATGGCGGCGCGGACGATCGACGGCAAAGCCGTGGCCGCCGCCGTGCGCGAGCGCGTGCGCGAGGAGGTGGCGGAGCTGGTCGCGGCCGGGGCCCGGCCGCCCGCCCTGGCGACGGTCCTGGTCGGCGCCGACCCGGCTTCGCAGATCTACATCCGCGGCAAGCACAAGGCATGCGAGGAGGCCGGGATCCGCTCGCTGCACCACGAGCTGCCCACTGAGGCAAGCGAAGACGAGCTGCTCGACCTGGTCGTCGGGCTCGGTCTCGACGAGGAGGTCGACGGGATCCTCGTCCAGCTGCCGCTGCCCGCGCAAATCGACCCGGACCGGATCGTCGCCGCGATCGACCCGGCCAAGGATGTCGACGGGCTGACGCCGACCAACGCCGGCCTGCTCGCCCACGGGATGCCGGGACTGGTGCCCTGCACCCCGGCGGGGGTGATCGAGCTGCTGCGCCACGAGGGGGTCGGGCTCGAGGGCGCCGAGGCGGTCGTCGTCGGCCGCTCGAAGCTCGTCGGCGTCCCGGTCGCGCGGCTGCTGCTCGGCGCCAATGCGACCGTGACCGTCTGCCACTCGCGCACCCGCGACCTCGACGCGGTCTGCCGCCGCGCCGACGTGCTCGTCGCCGCCGTCGGCGTGCCGCGCCTGCTCGGCGCCGGCGCGGTCAAGCCGGGCGCGGTCGTGATCGACGTCGGCATGAACCGCGGCGAGGACGGCCTCTGCGGCGACGTCGACTTCGATGCGGTGGGCGACGTCGCCGCGGCGATCACGCCGGTGCCCGGCGGGGTCGGGCCGATGACGATCGCGATGCTGCTGGTCAACACCCTCGCCGCCGCCCGGGCGCGGGTGTAGGGTCGGGTTCGTGGACATCGGCAAGCTCAGCCGCGGCGAGAGGATCTCCGCCGCCTCCGCGCTGCTGCTCTTCGTCTTCATGTTCTTCGACTGGTTCGGCGTGAAGGTCGAGAGCGTGCCCGGCTTCTCCGGCAACCTCTCCGGGATCGGCGGCAGCGCCTGGGACACGCTCGACGTGATCCCGCTCTTCCTGATGCTGGCGGTGGTCGTCGCGATCGCGGTCGCCGTGATCCGCCTGCTCGACGCCGAGCTCGGGCTCTCGGTCTCGCTGAACGCGATCGTCGCCGCGCTCGGTGGCCTCGCCGTGCTGCTGATCCTCTTCCGCATCCTCTTCCCGCCCGACTTCGCCTCCTTCGGCGGGGTCGGTGTCGACGCGACGCTGCGGATCGGCGTCTTCCTCGGCCTGCTCGCCGCCGCCGGCATCGCCTACGGCGGCTACAGCGCGATGCGCGAAGAGGGGTCCAGCTTCGGCGACTCCGCCGAGCGCCTAACCAAGTAGCCCGGCGGCCACCCTCTTCGAAAAGGCGATGATCGTCATCATCGGGTTGACGCCGACCGAGGTCGGGAAGAGCGAGGCGTCGGCGACGTGGAGGCCGTCGACGCCGGCGACCGCGCCGTTGCTGTCGCAGACGCCCTCGCCGGCGGCGGCGATGCGGGCGGTGCCCATCGGGTGGAAGGCCTCGAGCCTGAGGTCGGCGGGCTTGAAGGCGCGCGCTTCGAAGTCGGGCAGGTCGCGCCTGCTCAGCACCGGCACGCCGGCGACGTTGGGGTAGACCTCGACGGCGCCGGCGGCGAAGTGGATCTCGGCGGCGCGGGCGATGCCGAAGACGAGCCGGCGGGCGTCGTCGTCGCTGAGCCGGTAGGAGGCGCGCAGCGAGCCGTCGCCGGCGAGCTTGACCCGGCCGGCCGACTCGTCGGAGAGGTGGACCCCGATCGAGCCGATCCGGTCGTAGCCGAGGATCGCCTCCTGGTGCTCGGCGCCGGAGCCCGGCAGCCACGGCCCGCCGAAGGGCAACGGCGTAAAGGTCGCCTCGAGCAGGAGGCGCTCCGACTCCCACTCGTCGACGTAGTAGCTCTGCATCACGCCTTCCCAGCCGCGCACCTCCTGCTCGTAGCGGGCGCCGATCCAGGCGGCCGGGTGGACGTGGAGGTTGCGGCCGACCTGGCCGCCGCCGAGGCCGGAACGCAGCAGCAGCTCGGGCGTGCCGAAGGCGCCGCCGGCGACGATCGTCGCCCGCCGAGCGCGGACCTCGTAGGGGCGGCGATCTCCGTTGCGCGAGCCGCCCACGGCCGCCACGCAGGAGACGCCGGTGGCGCGGCCGCCCTCGACCAGGACGCGGCGAGCGTCGACCCCGGTGCGCAGGCGCGCGCCCGCGGCCACCGCCCGCGGGACGTAGCTGACGTGCATGCCGCGCTTGGCGTCGATCCGGCAGCCGTAGGGGCAGGCGCTGCACTGGACGCAGTTGCCGGCGTTGCGTGAGATCGGGCCGCCGCTGGCGCCGATCGCGGCCGCGCCCTCCATCGCCAGCTGGCCGTTGCGACCCATCCGCTCGGGGTCCAGGGGCGTGACCCGGAGGAACTCCTCGGCCTCGGCGAAGTCGGGGTCGAGGCGGCCGGCCCACTCGACGCCGTAGCGCTCGCGCCAGTGCCCCAGCACCTCGGCGGGGGCGCGGAAGCAGGTCCCCGAGTTGATCACCGTCGTGCCGCCGACCGCCTTCGCAACCGGGACCGGGATCGGCGGGCGGCCCTCGGCGATCGTCAGGCCGCCGTCGCGGTAGAGCCTGGCGATCGCCTCGAGCTGGTTCTCGGGGTAGTTGTCGCGGTTGTAGCTCTCACCGGCCTCGAGCAGGATCACGTCGAGCCCGGCCTCGGCCAGCGTCGCCGCGGCGACCGCGCCGCCGGCGCCCGAGCCGACGACGACCACGTCGCATTCCTCGCCTTCGCCGGCGGGCGTGGTGTCGCCCAGCGGCCCGGCCGGCTCCGGCGGCGGGCCGTCGCCGACCCGGCAGCTCGTCTCGAGCCCGAGGCGCGCCTCGACCCGGGGGTCGATCGCGTAGCCGAGCGTGGTGAAGGTCTTCGCCATCAGCAGCAGCTCGTGGTGGATGCCGAGGCGCGAGCCCTCCATGCGGCGCAGGAAGTCCTCGCGCGCGGCGAGGTCGAGCCGGCTGAAGCGCCAGGGGAAGGGCAGCCACTCGAAGGCGCGCAGGCCGAGCCTTACACGGGCCCGCACGCGCGGCGAGAAGGACGCGACGAACTCGCCGACCGGGCCGGAGACGTCGACCTCGCGCTCCGCCGCCGGCAGGCCGTCGAGCGGCGGCGCCATCGCTTCGCAGATCGCGCTCAGGGTGCGCTGCTCGGCGGCCGACAACCCCGGCGCGCGCTGTCAGCCCGGGGCGGCTTGGCGATCGACCCGGCCGGCGAGCGACCAGAGCCAGAGCGCGGCCAGCGCGAGGAAGCCGTCGACCAGGAAGTTGAGCAGGTAGATGAAGACGTCCTGGTCGAAGACGAAGAAGCCGAGCGAGCCGAGCGAGGAGGCGGTCTTGCCGGCGGCGAGCACGAGCAGCAGCGGCCGGTAGCGGACGACGTCGGCCTGGACGACGAGGCAGATGCCGGTGATAACGACCATGTAGGCGAAGGCCAGCGCCAGCCAGAGCTTCTCCTCGGTGTGCGGCGCGCGGGGAAAGCTGCCGATCCAGTCGCCGAGGTCGGAGATCACGTCGAGCACGCCACTCGGCACGGCGATGAAGAGGATGCCGACCACGGCGAAGCTGAGCGCGAGCAGGCGCAGATTCAGGACAACGAATCGCTCGGCTTTCTCTCCCCGCATGCGGGCGGGAGAATAACTGGCTGCCTGGCCAGTAAGCATCGCGCCTAGAATCCGCGCCGTGATCGAGCGGGAACAGGTGTTGCACGTCGCAAAGCTGGCTCGCCTGCGCCTTTCCGAGGCGGAGGTGGAGAAGATGGCCGGGGAGCTTTCGGGGATCCTCGAGCACGTCGACCGGATCGGGGAGCTGGATCTGGATGAGGTGCCGCCGACCACGCACGTCGTCGACCTCGAGAACGTGTTGCGGCCGGACGAGCCGCGCCCGAGCTGGCCGCGCGAGGACGTGCTCGCGCAGGCGCCCGACCCGGCCGACGGCGCCTTCCGTGTCCCCGCGCCGCGGGACGAGGACTGATGGCCGAGCTGCTCGAGCTGAGCGTCGCCGAGGCGGCGCGGCGGATCGCCGCCGGCGAGCTCTCCCGCGAGGAGTACTTCGAGGCCTGGCGCGGCGCCGCCGAGGGCGACGAGCTCAACGCCTACCTCTGGCGGGCCGAGGACGGGACCGCGGTGGGCGACGGCCCGCTCGGCGGCATCCCGGTCGCGGTCAAGGACCTCTTCTGCACCGAGGGCGTGCAGACGACCGCCGGCTCGCGCATCCTCCAGGGGCACCGGCCGCTCTACACCGCGACCGCGGTGCGCAAGCTGGGCGAGGCCGGCGCCGGGATCCTCGGCAAGACCAACATGGACGAGTTCGCGATGGGCTCCTCGAACGAGAACTCCGCTTACGGCCCGGTGCTAAACCCGCACGACCGCGGGCGCGTCCCCGGCGGCTCCTCGGGCGGCTCGGCCGCGGTCGTCGCCGGCGGGCTCGCCCCCTGCGCGATCGGCACCGACACCGGCGGCTCGATCCGCCAGCCCGCCTCGCTCTGCGGGATCGTCGGCCTGAAGCCGACCTACGGCGCGATCTCGCGCTACGGGATGATCGCCTTCGCCTCCTCGCTCGACCAGTGCGGCCCGCTGACCCGCGACGTCACCGACGCGGCGCTGCTGCTCGACGCGATGCAGGGCAACGACCCCTGCGACTCGACCTCAGTCGGGATCGCGGGCGGGGTGGAGGCGCCGACCCGCACCGACCTCGAGGGCCTGCGCTTCGCCGTGCCCGCCGAGCTCGCCCACGACGCGATCGAGCCGGGCGTGCGCGCCGTCTTCGAGCGGACGCTGAAGCGGATCGAGGAGCTCGGCGGCGAGATCGCCGAGGTGCCGCTGCCGCACGCCGAGCACGGCATCTCCGCCTACTACGTGCTCGCCCCGGCCGAGGCCTCCTCGAACCTCGCCCGCTACGACGGCGTCCGCTACGGCGCCCGAGCCGAGGGCGGCGACGACGTAGTCGAGATGTACGAAGAGACGCGCGCCGCCGGTTTCGGCGACGAGGTCAAGCGGCGGATCATGCTCGGCACCTACGCGCTCTCCTCCGGCTACTACGACGCCTATTACGGGCGAGCGCAGCAGGTGCGGACGAAGATCGCCGAGGACTTCGCCGCCGCCTTCGACCGCTTCGACTTCGTCGTCACCCCGACCTCGCCGTCGGTCGCCTTCGGCCTCGGCGAGAAGACCGACGACCCGCTTGCGATGTACATGAACGACTTCTTCACCGTGCCGATGAGCCTCGCCGGGATCCCGGCGATCTCGATCCCCGCCGGCACCGCCGAGCCCGAAGGCGGCGGGCCGCAGCTGCCGGTCGGCTTCCAGATCGCCGCGCCCGCCTTCGCCGAGCAGCGACTGCTGGACGCGGCCTACGCGCTGGAGCAGGCGATCGATGGCTGAGCGGGCTGAGCTGGAAGCGGTGATCGGGCTGGAGATCCACGTCCAGCTCTCGACCCGGACGAAGATGTTCTGCGGCTGCGAGCTCTCCTTCGGCGACGAGCCGAACGTCCACACCTGCCCGGTCTGCCTCGCCCACCCGGGCGTGCTGCCGGTGCCCAACGAGGCGGCAATCCGCTACGCGCTGAAGATCGCCGCGGCGCTGGAGTGCGAGGTCGCCCCGAGCTCGATCTTCCACCGCAAGAACTACTTCTATCCCGACAACGCGAAGGCCTACCAGATCAGCCAGTACGACGAGCCGCTCGCGGTCGACGGGACGCTCGGCGGGATCCGCATCCACCGCGCCCACCTCGAGGAGGACGCGGCGAAGACGATCCACCTCGGCGAGTCGGGCCGCATCCACGGCTCCGGCGCCTCGCTGGTCGACTTCAACCGCGGCGGCACGCCGCTGGTCGAGATCGTCACCGAGCCCGATCTGCGCAGCGCCGAAGAGGCCGGCGCCTGGGCGCGCCTGCTGCGCACGACGGTGCGCCAGCTCGGCGTCTCCGACGTCAACATGGAGGAGGGCAGCCTGCGCGTTGACGCCAACGTCTCCGTGCGCCCGGCGGGCAGCGAGGAGCTCGGCACGAAGACCGAGCTGAAGAACATGAACAGCTTCCGCTTCCTCGAACGCGGCGTCGAAGCCGAGCTGGCGCGGCAGCGCGAGCTGATCGGGGCGGGGGGGACCGTGGTCCAGGAGACGCTCCACTTCCACCCCGAGGACGGCAGCCTGCACCCGCTGCGCTCGAAGGAGGAGGCGCACGACTACCGCTACTTCCCCGAGCCCGACCTGGTCCCGCTGGCGCCGACCGAGGCGATGCTGCGCGAGGCGCGCGACTCGCTGCCCGAGCTGCCCGAGGCGCGGATGGTGCGCTACGAAGGCGAGCTCGGGCTCTCGGCCGACCACGCGACGCAGCTGGCAGCCGACCCGGAGGAGGCCGCCTACTTCGAAGCGGTCTGCGAGGCGGCGTCCGGCGCCGAGGCGCAGGTCGTCGCCAACTGGGTGACCGGCGAGCTGGCCGCGGCGCTGCGCCAGGCCGAGGCCGACGGAGCGCGGGAGAAGGTCGAGCCGGCAGCGCTGGCGGCGCTGATCGGGCTCGTCGGCGAGAAGAAGATCTCGCACGGCAGCGGCAAGCAGGTGCTCACGATCCTGATCGCCGAGGGCGGCGAGCCGGGCGCGATCGTCGAGCGCGAGGGCCTCGCCCAGATATCGGACAGCGGCGAGCTCGAGTCGATCGTCGCCGAGGCGGTCGAGGCCAACCCCGAAGCCGCCGAGCAGATCCGTGCCGGTAACGGCAAGGCGATCGGAGCGATCGTCGGCGCCGTGATGAAGCAGACCAAGGGCCGCGCCGACGGCGGCGAAGTAACCCGCCTGATCCAAGAAAAGCTCGGCGTATAGCGGCATCCTCGCATTGGCCCGGGGGGAGAGTTCCCGCTCCCCAGCCCTTTAAGAGAGGTGTCATATGAAACAGCGGTGGTCCTGCTGGCCAACGCGGGCGTGATGCGATCGCTGATAGCGCTCGCATCGAAGCTCGCCGATCGCCAGGGGGACGGACCGCAATAAGAAACGGCCCCGGGAGATCGTCCCCGGGGCCGTTCAAGGTGTGCCATACGAGACGGCCGGCACCATAGCACTCCCGCCGACAACATGCTTCTGGGCCTCCACGCACCGACATCGAGGACGCGCCGCAATAAGAAACGGCCCCGGGGTTGACGCCCGGGGCCGCTCTAGTGTGGACATCCAATACGGCCCGAAACTTTAGCGCTTCAACCGCCAGACAGCGAGAGCCCGGTGCTGAAGGCTCCAAAGGGGGCGAATTCTCCCGCCTGGATCCTTAGAGAAGCGTGAGCACAGACAGCGGTGGTGCTTCTTGCCAACGCGGGCGTGATGCGAGCGCTAATTGCACTCGCCTCGAAGCTCGCTGATCGCTAGAGGTACACGCCGCAATACGAAACGGCCCGGGCTGCAGCCCGGGCCGTTCAGACTTCGTGTGAACACCGAAACTATCCGCAACTTTAGCGCTTCGACGGACAACATGCTTCCGGCCAACCGGCGTGGTCGGCAGGGGGTTGTTTACTTGACGCAGTCACGCCCGAAGCTGAATCTAGACTTGCGCCAATGCTTCGAGCGATTGGTCCTACGACTGCCGGGGTGGGCATGAGCATCGCGAGCACGTTCGCGCCGTCGCTTGGTTTGTCCCTCCAGCAACAGCGGATTGGCTTCGTGTTTGGAGTGACGCTGATTGTGGTCGGCGTTGTGCTGTTTGTCCAGGCGCGAGGGCGGCGACGACCCCCGGAAGCCGTACATACCGCCCCGGCGCCCGCTCCAGCCGCCAGCGGGCGCGTCTACGGAGCTGCCGCGATACGGCAAGCGATCTCCGAAGACTTGCCCCAACCGGGTGGCGAGATGAAGTCAATGCAACTGATGCGGGAAATGCTGGTCGAACAACCTGAACAAGAAAAGCGTGATCTGATCGAGTCAGAGTTCGTCGCCATGATTGATGAGGGTGAGTTCCTTCGGGGCGACGAGTTCAGCGGCAATCCCCAATGGGGAGACTTCACGGCATGGAGAAACCCGATTGCCGAGTTCGTCGGGACCGTCTTGGGGGCAACCGAGAAGCAACGGCTACTGGAGGCGGGGGCCGGACACCCCGAGGTGCGTGGGCATATCCGCGAGGTGCTGGATTGGCTGCAGGCACGTCGCGACCGTCCGGATACGTGGCAAGCTCGACTGTCGGGCATAGATGGCTCAGACCTCAAAGCGGCGGTAAAGACCAGGCGTAACGGTCTGCCGCTGGCTACGCAAATCGACGAGATGATCCGAGAGGGCATGGAACTCGTGAGCGAGCTTTCTATTCCGATCCAGCCCGAAAAGCTCAACTGGGTAACCAAGATTGAGGCTGGAACGCCGTCGGCGGCTTGGCAGGCCAAGGCCGATGCCTTCAGACAAGGCGCCCACGAGCTACTAGAGCAACGACATCCCGCTTTGCTCGCTGATTACCGCGAAGGCTGCAACTACCACATCCAGGTATCCCCCGAATGCGATGGGTTGGGCGACCCGTCTGCGGATACGCGTTCCCATGCTGAAAAAACGCTCGCCCTTGCGAACTACGAACGTCGATCACCCGCAAGGGAAGTGAAAGTCTGCCTCGAGGGCCTCGCGAGGGCACGGAAAGCTGTCGCTGCCAGCACTTCGTGACAAGTTGTCACTAATTGCTAGGTTCAGTTCATGGCCTGGAACGTCGTCATCGCCGGGGGTGGATTCGGGGGAGCTATGGCGGCTCGGGAGTTGGAGCGGATCCTGCCCAAGCAGTCGGCGCGGCTGGTTCTCGTCAACGACGTCAACTTCATGCTCTACACGCCGTTCCTGCCGGAGGCGGCGGCGGGGACGCTGGAGCCGCGGCACGTGGTCACGCCGCTGCGCGAGATCCTCGACCGCACCTATCTGCGCCTGGGCACCGTCAGCGGCCACGACCCGGAGGCGCGCACGGTCGAGTTGCGCACCCGCGACGGCGAAACCGAGCAGCTGCCCTACGACCAGCTGCTGCTCGCGCTCGGCTCGGTCTCGCGGGCGCTGCCGGTGCCGGGCCTCTCCGAGCACGCGGTCGGCTTCAAGACCCTGGCCGACGCGATCTGGCTGCGCAACCACGTGGTCGAGACGCTCGAGGCGGCCAACGCCAGCGAGGACCCGGCGCGGCGCGACGAGCTGCTCACCTACGTCTTCGTCGGCGGCGGCTACGCCGGGCTCGAGGCGCTGGCCGAGCTGCAGGACTTCGCCGCCGACGCGATGGAGAGCTACCCGCGCGCCCGTCTGCACGGGATGCGCTGGGTCCTGGTCGAGGCGATGGACCGCGTCCTGCCGGAGATCGACGCCGGCCTCGCCGAGTACGCCCTGCGCGAGCTGCGCGGCCGCGGCATCGAGATCCGCCTCGGCACGACGCTGGAGGAGGTGACCGCGAGCAGCGCCCGCCTCTCCGGTGGCGAGACGCTGCCGTCGCGCACCGTCGTCTGGACCGCCGGCGTCGCGCCGCACCCGAGCCTGCGCCAGCTCGGCCTGCCGCTCGACGAGCGCGGCGGCGTGCCGGTCGACGACCATCTCCGGGTCCGGGGGTCCGATGCGGTCTGGGCGATCGGCGACTGCGCGGCCGCCCCGGACCCAGACGGCGGCCTCTGCCCGCCGACCGCCCAGCACGCGGTCCGGCAGGGGCCCGTTGCGGCGCGCAACATCGCCGCCGAGCTCGGTGTCGGCTCGCCGCAGCGCTTCGACTACCGCAGCAACGCCGCCTTCGTCAACCTCGGCCGCTACAAGGCCGTCGGCCGCGTCGGCGGGCGCAAGTTCCGCGGCTTCCCCGCCTGGTGGATGGCGCGGACCTACCACATGAGCCAGATCCCGGGCCTCGCGCGCAAGGCCCGCGCGGTGATCGACTGGACCGCCAGCCTGCCCTTCCGCCGCGACCTCGCCGAGGTCGGCTCGATCGGTCACCCGCAGCCGTTGGGCGCAGACGCGACAATGGAGCCGTGGGATTCGAGTACCTCTTCATAGCCTTCTCCTTCGGCCTCGCGACCGCGATCATCGGCCGCGCCAAGGGCAGCTCGTTCTGGCTCTGGGGCCTGATCGGCACGATGCTCCCCCCACTGGCCCTGATCGCCGTAATCCTCTACCGCTCCGAGAAGGACGAACCCGAACGCCAGTGCCCCAACTGCCTCAAACCCCTGAAGCTCTACGTCCAGGTCTGCCCCCGCTGCGGCACCGACCTCTACCTGCCGGACCCCGCCGCGGTTCGCCACCCGGGTGTCCGATGAGGTAGACGGCGACCCTCGCACGGAGGCTCAGGACAGACGCGGCGAAGCTCGGAACGCGATCCAGCTGCGCGACGGCCTCCGGGCGAGGGTCGCTGTCTACCTCTACGCCTAACGCAACCAGGTGCGAACGATCGCGTTGGCGAAGCCGAGCCCGTAGCGGACAACCGCCGGCTTCTTCGAGTGCCCATGCAACCGCTTGGCCACGGTCACCGGAATCTCCCTGGCCGGCACCCCCCGCTTGATCGCCTCGATCATGAACTCGGAGGTGTGGAACTGCTCCTGGCGCAGGACGAGCTGCGGCAGGACCGCGGTGCGCACGGCGCGGTAGCCGTTGGAGCAGTCGCTGACCTTGGTCCGGGTGATGAAGGAGACGAGGCGGTTGAAGAAGACGATGCCGAGCTCGCGGGCGAAGTGGTTGTCGTCGGCCTCGCCGAGCACGCGCGAGCCATGCGCGACGTCGACCTCGCCGTCGAGCACCGGCTTGACCAGCCGCTCCATCTCCGACGGCAGGTGCTGGCCGTCGGCGTCGAGGGTGACGACGATCTCGGCGCCCGATTCGACCATCAGCCGGTAGCCGGTGCGCAGCGCCGCGCCGCCGCCGCGGTTGATCACGTGCCGGGCGACGACCGCGCCGTGCTCGACGGCGACGTCGCTGGTGCCGTCGCGTGAGCCGTCGTCGACGACCAGCACCGCCGTCTCCACGCCGCAGACCTCGGACGGCATCAGGTCGAGCACCTGGCCGACGTTGTCGGCCTCGTTGTAGGCGGGGACGAGGATCGCGATCTTGCCGCGGAAGCGCTGCGGCAGCTGCGCCTGGCGGAACTCCTCCCAGGCGAGCCCCTCGAGCACGGCCGAGAGCTGGGTCGTGTTGCGGGCGCCCTGCGAGAGCGCCCGCAGAATCAGCAGGAAGAGGATGAAGATCGAGAAGACGGCGAGGCCGAGGATGCGGCCGCCGTTGCCCTGCTCGAAGGAGAAGGCGGAGAGCAGCGTGTCGGTGATCTCGGTCCCGGAGACGATCGCCAGGCCGACGCCGGCGGCGAGCAGGATCAGCACGTCGACGTTGCGCAGCGTGCGGCGGCGCAGCACGGCGAAGGCGACGATCGCGACCGCGGCGAGCAGGCCGGCGGCGCGGAGCGCGGTCAACTCTGAGGGGAAGATGCCTGCGTAGAGGTCCATTCGCGTCTGGAGGATATGGCCGCGCCCAGTCGAGCCAGCGCCACGCCGGCGAGAGGAAAGATCAGCGTCATCAGGATCTCGTTGCGCCGTGGCGCCGCCAGCGAGGCGGCGCCGACCGCGGTGACGAGCACCAGCGGGGTCGCCATCGCGACCAGCCGCCACCAGCGATCGCGCAGCGCCAGCACGCCCAGGCCGGCGAGGCCGAGTAGCACGAGCAGCACCTGGACGACCCGGCCCGGTCCCGATTCCATCGCTTCGCCGATCCCGGCGCTCCACATGCGCCAGACCTTGCGCACGGTCATCGCGGCGTAGCCGCCGGGGTCCTCGCCGAGGTACTTGGAGAGGTTGTCCTTGCCGATCTTGCCCAGCGACTCGTCGCGCGGCAGGTCCGGGTTGCGTGCGGCGACGCGGTCGAAGAGCGGGGTCGGGTCGACCCGGTCGAGCGCGGCCGAGCCCGGCTCGAGATCGCGGCCCAGGTAACGCTCGGCGAGCCGCGCCTTGACCCGCTGGTACTCGCCGTCGGCCGGCAGGTAGGTGCCGACGTAGAGCGCCTTGCCACCGCCGGTCGAGATCGGGACCGTGCGATCGAGGGTGACCTGGTTGTGGATCGTCCAGGGGACGATCGGCAGCAACAGGGCCGCGAGGGAGACGCCGGCGGCGGCCAGGCCGGGTTGCCAGCCGCGACCGTGGCCGATCCGGATACCCGCCAGCAGGACGAAGGCGAGGCCGACCGGCAGGTAGTCCGGGCGGATCAGGGCGGTGAGGCCGAACAGAAAGCCGGGCAGGAACCAGGCCCGCAATCGCTTCTGTTCGCTCGCCCAGAGGAATGCGAGAACTGCGGCTGGGAGGGTGAAGATCGCCGGGGGCTCGGAGAAGAGAGCTCCGGTCGAGTGGATGAACGGTGGGTAGACGGCGACGGCGAATGCCGCGATAAGACCAGCGGGCGCACAGTTGAGGCGACGGCCCAGGAGGTAGCAGACGACTATTGCTGCGAGGCCGAAGAGGAGCTCGACTATGCGGGCGGTGCCTTCGCGGGGGCCGCCGGTGGCGTAGAAGGCGGCGGCGTAGAGGAGGGGGGCGCCCGGGGACCAGTCGCTGGCGTCCCGGAAGTCGGGGCCGCCGTAGCTCTGTTCCTCGTAGAGCGCCTTGGAGAGTGCGTAGTAGGCGCGGGCGTCGTCGCCTGGCGTCGCCAGGGGCTCGACCACCCGGTAGGCGCGCAGGCCAAAGCCGAGCGCCAGGATCAGCGCCAGCAGGATCAGGGTCCACCTCCCGTGCCGCGCAGGAAGCGAGCGCGCCCAGCGGCTCAGCGATTCCATCGTCGACTCAGGCTATCTGGGAGCCCCACGGTTTCCGCGCATCCGACATTGACCCACCTCTGGTGTGGTCAATGTCGGATGCGCGCGAGCAGCCACGTCGATCCGACGCCGGCGAGCGCCGCGACGAGGGGAACGGTGACGAGGACACGGCGTGGCGAGGCCACGAGCAGCGCCCCGCTCGCGGTCACGGCGAGCAGGATCGTGCCGAGCAGCAACGCCCCCCAGCGCCGTTGCCGTGCGAGCAGGATCAGCCCGGCGAGGCCGAAGGCGACCAGCAGCCAGTGCAACGCCTTCCAGACCGGCTCGCGCATCACCTCGCGCGGCCCGAGGGCCCAGATCCGCCAGACCTTCGCCGCGACGAAGCCCGCATAGTCGAGCGGGCGCTCGCTGACGTCCTCGCGCAGCCGTTCGCGCCCCATGCGGGCGAGCGCCGCGTCGCTTTCCAGTTCCGGATAACGCTGCGCCGCCAGCGCCGCCAGGATCTGCTCCAGCCGCGCGTCCTCCGGCAACTGCCGAGCCAACCCCGGATGCCGCTCGAGCACCTCCTCACCGACCCGTTCCGGATCCCCATCCGACGGCAGATAGGACCCCGCAAACAGCACCTGACCGCCCCCGGTCGAAACCGGCACGAACCGATCCAACGCCACCACATTGCGCACAGTCCAAGGCGCCACGACCACCGCGACGCCAACGAGCAACACCAGCGCCTGCACGAGACCGCTACGCCACCCATCCTGCCCCCGACGCACGAGCACCACACCAGCTACCAGCAAGGCGATCGCCAGATACTCGGGCCGAACCAATGCCAGCGCCCCGAGCAGCAGTCCCGGAACCAACCATGCCGCAGGACGGTCGGCCCAAAGCGTCCCGAGCACCGCCCCCGACAACAGCGTCGTCGCCAACGGCTCGCCCATCAGCATGCCCTGGTACTCCAAGAGCGCCGGGTAGATCGCGACTGCGCCGGCGCCGACCAGGCCCGCAAGTGGCCCCGAGAGCCTGCGTCCGATCAGGTAGGTGAAGAGCACGGCAAGAGCGCCGATCAGCGCCAGCACCACCCGTGCGAAGCGTTCGTGCACTCCGCCCGTGAGCTCGTAGAGCCCGCTGACCAGCAACGGCAGGCCGGGCGAGTAGTTGCTCGCCGGCTGCGTCGCCTGCGGGCCGAGCGTGAAGCCCTCGCCGCGCTCGAGATTAGCGGCGATCGCCGCGTACCCTTGGGCGTCGTAGACGGGGGCGCGACCGTCCCAGGCCTCGCCGAGGCGCAGGCCCGTGGCCAGCAGCAGGATCGCGACCAGCAGGGCCAGCCCCGCCCGACCGCCGTTTCGCGCTGCAAGGCCGCTCATCCGGGGGATGCTATGTCGCCCTCGTCGGATACTCTGCCGCGACCTATGCGCCTTCTGATCCTCGGAGGCGACGGCTACCTGGGCTGGCCGACCGCGCTGCGCTTCTCGGCCCGCGGCCACGAGGTCTCCGTCGTCGACAACTTCTCCCGCCGCCGCTGGGTGCACGAGCGCGGCAGCGACTCGCTGACCCCGATCGGTGCCCTCGAGGACCGGATCGCCGCCTGGGAGGAGGTCTCGGGCTCACAGATCCGCAGCTACGAGGGCGCGGTCGAGGACGGCGACTTCCTCGACGCCGTCGTCGCCGAGACCCGCCCCGAGGCCGTGATCCACTACGGCGAGCAGCCCTCGGCGCCCTATTCGATGATCTCGCGCCAGAGCGCGGTCGAGACCCAGTACACGAACACGATCGGCAACCTCAACCTGCTCTTCTCGATCCGCGATCACGTGCCCGATTGCCACCTCATCAAGCTCGGCACGATGGGCGAGTACGGCCAGCCCAACATCGATATCGAGGAGGGCTACATCGAGATCGAGCACAAGGGGCGCAAGGACACCCTGCCCTACCCGAAGCTGCCCGGCTCGCTGTACCACTGCTCCAAGGTCCACGACTCGACCAACATCCACTTCGCCTGCCGCACCTGGGGCCTGCGCGCCACCGACCTCAACCAGGGCGTCGTCTACGGGATCGAGACCGACGAGACCGGCCGCGACGAGCGCCTGATCACGCGCTTCGACTACGACGAGATCTTTGGCACCGTGCTCAACCGCTTCTGCGTGCAGGCCGTAATCGGCCACCCGCTGACCGTCTACGGCACGGGCGGGCAGACCCGCGGCTTCCTCAACATCCGTGACACCCTGCAGTGCGTCGAGCTGGCCGCCGCCACTCCCGCCGACGCGGGCGAGTTCCGCGTCTTCAACCAGTTCACCGAGCAGTTCTCGGTGCTCGAGCTGGCCGAACTGGTCAAGCAGGCCGGCGAGCACCTCGGCTATGAGGTGCAGATCGACCACGTCGACAACCCCCGTGTGGAGAAGGAAGAGCACTACTACAACGCGATCCACACCAAGCTGCTCGACCTCGGCCTGCAGCCGACCCTGCTGGGCGAGGAGCTGGTCGAGTCGATCGTGCACGCGATCGAGCGCTACAAGGGCAACGTGATCGCGGGGGCGATCGATCCGCAGACGCGCTGGAACCCCGCCAAATCCCCTGCTGGCCAGGCATAGGCCCGCTGGTACCATCGCCAGTCCGATGAGAGCCGCGGACGCATTGATGGAAAGCCTCAAGGCCGAGGGTGTCGAGAACATTTTCGGCATCCCCGGCGGGGCGAACCTGCCGACCTACGACGCGCTCGTCGACGCCGGCTTCCGTCATATCCAGGTGCGCCACGAGCAGGGCGGCGGCCACGCCGCCGAGGGCTACGCCAAGGCCTCGGGCGAGGTCGGCGTCGCCTTCGCCACTTCGGGCCCAGGCGCGACCAACCTGGTCACGGCGATCGCCGACGCGATGATGGACTCGGTGCCGACCGTCTTCGTCACCGGCCAGGTGCGGACCGAGCTGATCGGCACCGACGGCTTCCAGGAGGCCGACATCCTCGGCGCGACGCTGCCCTTCGTCAAGCACTCCTTCCAGGTCACCGACCCGCGCCAGATCCCCGAGTACGTGCACGAGGCCTTCCACGTCGCCTCGACCGGGCGCCCGGGGCCGGTGCTGCTCGACATCCCACAGGACCTCTCGCGGGCCGAGATCGAGTACGCGACACGGACCGAGCCGGTCGAGCTGCCCGGCTACCGCCCGATGAGCAAGGGCAACATCAAACAGGTGCGGATCGCGGCCAAGGCGATGGCCAACGCGAAGCGCCCGATCCTCTACACCGGCGGCGGCGTGGTCAACGGCAACGCCTCCGAGGAGCTGCGCGAGCTGGTCGCGGCCGACCGCTTCCCGGTCACCTCAACCCTGATGGGGCTCGGCGCCTACCCGGCCTCGGGCGAGAACTGGCTGGGGATGCTCGGCATGCACGGCACGGTCACCGCCAACTGGGCGATGGACAACGCCGACCTGATCGTCGCGATCGGCGCCCGCTTCGACGACCGCATCACCGGCAAACTCGCCGAGTTCGCGCCGCAGGCGAAAGTGATCCACATCGACATCGACCCGGCGGAGATCTCCAAGAACGTCGGCGCCCACATCCCGATCGTCGGCGACGTGAAGCTGGTGCTGCCCGAGCTGAACCGCGAGTACCGCGCCTTGCAGACCGACTCCTCGCGGCTCGATCCCTGGTGGAACCAGCTGCGCGAGTGGCAGCAGAAGCACCCGCTGCGCTACGACCCGGGCGACGGCAAGGAGATCAAGCCGCAGTTCATGGTCGAGGCGATGCACCGCGCGACCGGCGGCAACGCCGTCGTCACCTCCGACGTCGGCCAGCACCAGATGTGGGCGGCGCAGTACTACGGCTTCGAGCAGCCGCGCAACTGGATCAACTCCGGCGGCCTCGGCACGATGGGCTTCGGCCTGCCGGCGGCGGTCGGCGCCAAGGTCGCCCGCCCCGACGACGACGTCGTCTGCCTCGCCGGCGACGGCAGCCTGATCATGAACTGCCAGGAGCTGGCGACCTGCGTGACCGAAGAGATCCCGGTCAAGGTCTTCCTGATGAACAACGGCTACATGGGCATGGTCCGCCAGTGGCAGGAGCTCTTCTGGGACCGCCGCTACAGCGCGGTGCAGATGGGCGCCAGCCCCGACTGGGTGAAGCTGGCCGAGGCATTCGGCGCGACTGGCCTGCGCTGCGAGGTCGCCGACGATCTCGAAGGCACGATGGTGCAGGCGCTCGAGGCCGACGGCCCGGTGCTGGTCGACGTGCGCGTCGCCCAGGAGGAGAACTGCTACCCGATGATTCCCCCCGGACAGGCGGCCCGCGACATGGTCGAGGCGCCGCAGAAGGTGAGCTGATGGAGGCCGGGACCCCACAGGCGGTGCGGCTCGAGGACCTGCACGTGCCCGGGCAGCTGAGCGGGCGCAAGCACATCCTCTCGATCCTGGTCGAGAACAAGCCGGGCGTGCTGGCGCGGATCGCGGGCCTGTTCTCGCGCCGCGGCTTCAACATCGACACGCTCGCGGTCGGCCCCACCGACGACCCCAGCGTCTCGCGGATCACGCTGACGCTGGACGGCGCCGTGCACCCGATCGACCAGGTGACCAAGCAGCTGCACAAGCTCGTCAACGTGCTGAAAATCCGCGACATGGAGCCAGACGAGACGGTCGCCCGCGAGATGGCGATGTTCAAAGTCTCCGCCGCGGTCGAGAGCCGCGCCGAGATCATCCAGTTCGCCGAGATCTTCCGGGCGAAAATCGTCGACGTCGGCCGCCGCGCGCTGACGATCGAGGTCACCGGCTCAGCCGACAAGATCGAGGCCTTCGAGCGGATGATCCGCCCCCACGGCCTGATCGAGATGGTTAGGACCGGCGAGATTGCAATCGCTCGCGGCAGCGAGTAGCGAGCTCCCCGGCCGTCTACGCGAAGCCGCCGGGGCGGTCGCCGGGAGGCCGCGGCAGACGCTGATCAGCGCAACGCTGCCGGTCGACCTCACCGATCCTTCCGCCGCCGTCTTCGCCTCGCGCCTCGCCTCCGATCGCTGGTTCTGCTGGGAGCAGCCCGACCGCGGGTTCGCCCTGGCCGCGCTCGGCGTCGCCCACGAGGCGGCGTCGCGGGGCGAGGAGCGCTTCGAGGACGTCGCGGCCGAGTGCCTACGGCTCGGCGAGGGCGCGGTCGTCGACGAGCCGCCGGGATTGCCCGCCGGCGCCGGGCCGGTGTGGGCCGGGGGATTCGCGTTCGACGGCGACGGTGCCTCGACGCCGCCCTGGTCGTCGTTCAGCCCGGCGTCGATGGTCCTTCCGGAGGTATCGCTCTGCCGCCAGGGCGATGACACCTTCCTGACCGTCAACGTCGTCGTTTCACCCGGCGAGGATGCGGTTGCGATTGACGAACGCGTGACGACGCGGCTCAACGGGCTGCGCGCCGAGCCGCTGCCGCTGCTCGACCCGCACCCCACCGGCCGCCCGGAGATCCGCAGCGTGCTGCCCCCGCGGGACTTCGAAGCGGCGGTGGACGCCGCCACAGCGAGGATCCAGGAGGGGGGGATGCGCAAGGTCGTGCTCGCGCGCGAGGTCACGGTCGAGGCCGCCTCCGCCCACGATCCGGCCGCCGTCTTCGGCGGCCTGCGCGAGCAGTTCCCCTCCTGCTTCTGCTTCTGCGCCGGCACGCCCGAGGCCGCCTTCCTCGGCGCCAGCCCGGAGCTGCTGATCCGCCGCTCCGGCGCCGGCGCCTCGACCGTCGCCCTCGCCGGCTCGACCCGGCGCAGCTCCGACCCGGCGGTCGACGATCACCTCGGCGAGCAGCTGCTGCGCAGCGACAAGAACCGCCGCGAGCAGCGCATCGTCAGCGAGCGGATCGTGCGCAAGCTGCGCCCGCACTCGGTCTGGGTGCAGACGGCGCCCGAGCCCGAGCTGGTCAAGGTCGCCAACATCCAGCACCTGGCGACGCCGGTGATCGCCCAGCTGGCCGAACCGCGCTCGGCGGTCGGGCTGGCCGGGATGCTGCACCCGACCCCGGCCGTCGGCGGCGAGCCCTGGCCGGCGTCGGAGGCGACGATCGCCGAGCTCGAGCGGATGGACCGCGGCTGGTACGCCGGCCCGGTCGGCTGGATGGACGCGACCGAGGACGGCGAGTTCTGCGTCGCCCTGCGCAGCGCCCTGCTCCGCGACCGCGAAGCCCGCCTCTTCGCCGGCGTCGGCGTGGTAGCCGGCTCCGACCCCGAGGCCGAGCTGGAGGAGACCGAGGTCAAGCTCCAGGCGCTACTGCCGCTGGTGGCTGAGTGACGCGACGCGGGCGGCGATGCGGCGGTGCAGGGCCAGGTTTGCCTCGCGGTCGGCCTTGACCTCGATCAGGCCGGTGCCGGCGGCGAGGGCGTCGGGGAGATCGTCGAGCGAGTCGAGGCGGCGGTGGGGGAGGTCGAAGAGGGCGGCGGCCTTGGCGACGTCGACGCCGCGGGGGGTGCCGAGCAGGGCTTCGAACTCTGCGCCGTCCAGCGCCTGCTCTTGGGGGAGGAAGTGGAAGATGCCGCCGCCGTCGTTGTCGATCACGACGATGCGAACCGGGGTCGAGACGTCGCGCAGGGCGGCGAGCCCGCCGAGGTCGTGCAGGAGGCCGAGGTCGCCGCTGAGGATCGTGGTCGGCCGGCCGGTCGCGTGGGCGGCGCCGATCCCCGAGGAGATCAGGCCGTCGATGCCGTTGGCGCCGCGGTTGCAGAGGAAGGTCGCGTCGGTCTCGGTCGAGGGCAGGAATGCCTCCTGGTCGCGGATCGGCATGCTCGACGCGGTGTAGACGAGATCGCCGTCGGTGTAGGCGGCGCCGAGCGCCAACTGCAGGCCTGGCTCGGTGGGCACATCCGCTTCGCCTAGCTCGGCCTCGATTGCCTCTCGCGCAGCTCGGTCGGCCTGTAGCCAGAGTGCGGGCGGTGGGCGCTCCTCGCCGAGCCTTGCGGCCCAGCCGGACGCCAGCTCGGTCGGGTCGGCGCGCAGCAGCGCGGCCGCCCTGCGGCTCGGCTCGTTCCAGCCGCCGTGCGGATCGACGACGATCTGGTCGGCGCCCGACTCTGCCAGCCAGGAGCGCAGCGGCTTGCTCGTCGGCATCTCGCCGAAGCGCAGGACGAGTTCCGGCGCGGTGGCCTCGCGGAATCCCTCGTCGCGCAGCAGCAGGTCGTAGGCGCTGACGACGTGGGAGCGGTCGTGGGGGCCGCAGCGCATTTGCGAGCTCGGCTCGGCGAGGATCGGGTAGCCCGCGGCCGCGGCGAGGTGGGCGAGCGGCTCCCGCAGCTCCGGGTCGAGCTGGCGCCCGGCAATGATCGCGCCGATCGGGGCCTCGGCGATGTGGCCCGCAACCTCGTCGAGCAGGAACTGGGTCGGCTCGAGGTCGATCGGCGTCACCGCGGTCAGCGGGCGTTCGCCGCGCCCCTCGAGGGCGAGCGGGTCGGTCGCAGTAACCGCCCCCTCGACCGGCAGCGGCGCAAGCGGCTCGCGCAGGGGGATGTTGAGATGGACCGGGCCGGGGCGGGTGTCTCCCCGCGCGGCGGCGAAGGCCCGGCAGGCGGTCGAGCGCAGGTGCAACAGGCCGTCGTCGTCGGCCTCGTGACTGCCGACCTCGCAGAACCAGCGCACCGATTCGCCGTAGAGCTTCAGCTGGTCGATCGCCTGGCCGGCGCCGACCCCGCGCAGCTCCGGCGGCCGGTCCGCGGTCAGCACGAGCAGGGGCACGGCGGAGTGGTCGGCCTCGCAGACCGCCGGGTGGAAGTTGGCCGCGGCCGTTCCCGAGGTGCAGAGGATCGCCACCGGCGCCCCACTGGCCTGAGCGGCGCCGAGCGCGAAGAAGGCGGCGGAGCGCTCGTCGATGATCACCGTCGTCTCGATCTCCTCCTGACGCCAGAGGGCCAGCGCCAGCGGCGTCGAGCGCGAGCCGGGGGAGACGACCGCGTGGCGCAGCCCACAGCGAGCCAGCTCCTCGACGAAAGCCGAGGCGAGCGCGGTGTTGGCGTTGGTCGGGTCCATGGATCAAGCCTATTGGCGCGTTTCCCGTCCAGTGGACGGGAAACGCGCCAGCGGATCAGAGGCGGTGCGCCTGAAGCGCCTCATCGTCGATCTCAACGCCGAGGCCAGGGCCATCCGGCAGATGCAGCATGTCGCCGCGCAGCTCGCACTCCTGTGCCGCGATGGTCGAAGCGAAGAGGCGCTGGGTGGCGAGGCCGTGGGCGAGGCTCTCGCCCTCGCCGCGGCCGAGGTCGCCGAGCGACTGCGCCACCTGCGCCGCAGCGGCGATTCCGACCGGCCCGTCGAGCGCGCTGGTCACGTAGGCGGGCAGCACCTCGGCGATCTCCATCGCCTCCTCGGGCCCGCCGACCTTGGAGAGCTTGATCCCGGTTATCGCGAAGGCGCCCGCCGAGGCGACGCGCTCCGCATCGGCGCGGCTCTCGACGCTCTCGTCGGCGGCAAGCGGGATCGAGCTCGCGCCCGCCAGCTCGGCCGCCTCCTCGACGCTGGCGACCGGCTGCTCGGCCAGCTCGATCTCGTAGGGCTCCAGTTCCCCGAGCGTCCGCTTTGCCGTCTCCAGGCCCCAGGCGCCGTTGGCGTCGATCCGGATCTTCGCCCGCGGCCCGAGCGCCTCGCGTACGGCCCGTACCTGCGCCGCGTCGTCGCCGGTTCCGAGCTTCAGCTTGAAGGTGGAGAAGCCCTCCGCGGCCCAGCGTTCGGCGTCGGCAATGAGCGCGGCAGGCTCGCCCGCGACAAGCGTCGCGTTGCACCGGATCGGCTCGACGCGTTCGCTGTTTGTCGCGCTGGAGTCGGCAGATGACGAACGCTCTTGCGCCGCCCGCCGGCCACGCAGGTCGAGCAGCGCAGTCAGCGCGGCGCAGCGGGCCGGCGCGCACAGGCCCGTCGCCCGGTCGCGCAGCATCGCCTCGTCGAGCGCATCCCGCTCCCCGAGCCCTTCCAGCTCATCGACGACCCGGGTCAGGCCGGCGCCACCGCGCAGCGACAGCGGCACCGCTTCCCCCAGACCCTCGCGCCCCTCCTCGTCGCGCAGCCGCAGCAGCACCATCTCGCGCCTCGTCAGCGTCCCAGTCGCCGTCACGTACGGCTCGCGAAACGGCAGCGCGTACGGGATCACCTCGACCGAGGCGATCCTCATATCAGCAGGCCGAGCGCGACCAGCAGGCTGAAGGCGCCGAGCAGGGCGCCGGTGCCGGCCAGAGCGGCGTTCAGCGAGGGGCCGTCGGTGCGGTTGCTCATCGTCCGCAGCGGCTTGATCGCGAGCGGCAACGCCAGCAGGCCGATCAGCGGCAGTGCGCTCGCGTCGCCGCCGACCAGCGAGATCGGCAGGACGGCGAAGGCCCCGAGCACCAGCAGCCGGTAGAGCACGACCGCGTTCTGCCGCCCCATGCGCACGGCGAGGGTCATCTTGCCGGCGCGCCGGTCGGTCTCGAGGTCGCGCACGTTGTTGACGACGAGGATCGCGGTGGCGAGGAAGCCGACCGCGATCGAGAGGCCCAGCGGCAGCGCGTCGAGCTGCTCGACCTGGACGTAGTAGGAGCCGTTGACGGCGACCAGGCCGAAGAAGAGGAAGACGAAGACCTCGCCCAGGCCGGCGTAGCCGTAGGGGCGCGGGCCGCCGGTGTAGAGGACGCCGGCGGCGATCGAGACCGCGCCGATCAGGAGGATGACCACGCCGGCCACCACGGTCAGGTAGATCCCGCAGGCGACGGCGACGGCGAACGCGACCCAGGTCGCGACCAGCACTCGCTGCGGCGTGACCAGCCCGGCCGAGGTCACCCGCACGGGGCCGAGCCGGTCGACGGTGTCGGCGCCGCGCTTGGCGTCGGAGTAGTCGTTGGCGAGGTTGGTGCCGATCTGGATGAAGATCGAGCCGATCAGGGCCGCGACGAAGGCGCCGAGCCGCGGCAGGTCGCCGGCCCATTCGACCGCCGCCGCGGTCCCGACCAGGACCGGGGCGATCGCCGCCGGCAGCGTCCGCGGCCGCGCCGCCATCAGCCAGATCCTCATGGCCGGCGCGGGAACTGGGAGAAGTCGGGGCGGCGCTTCTGCTTGAACGCCTCGCGGCCCTCGGCCGCCTCGTCGCTGCCGTAGAAGAGCAGGTTGGCGTCGTGGGCGAGCTGCTGGATCCCCGCGTAGCCGTCCTCGTGCGCGTTGAAGCTGGCCTTTACCAGGCGCAGGGCGAAGGGGGAGAGGGCGAGCATCTCGCGGCATGCCGCGACCGTCTCCACCTCGAGCCGGTCGAGCGGCACGACCGCGTTGACCAGGCCCATCTGGCGCGCCTCCTCGGCGTCGTACTGGCGGCAGAGCATCCACATCTCCTTCGCTCTCTTGGTGCCGATCAGGTCGCGCATCAGCGAGGCGCCGAAGCCGCCGTCCCAGGAGCCGACCCGCGGGCCGGTCTGGCCGAAGACGGCGTTGTCGGCGGCGATCGTCAGGTCGCAGCAGAGGTGGAGGATGTGGCCGCCGCCGATCGCGTAGCCCGCCACCATCGCCACGATCGGCTTCGGTAGCCGCCGCATCTGCACCTGCAGGTCGGTGACGTGGAAGCGGCCGATCGAGGCGCCCTCGGCGACATAGCCGGTCTCGCCGCGCACGGTCTGGTCCCCGCCCGAGCAGAAGGCCCTCTCGCCGGCGCCGGTCAGCACGATCGCGCCGACCCCGGTGTCCTCGCGAGCGAGCTCCAGCGCGGCCGAGACCTCGACCAGCGTCTGCGGGCGGAATGCGTTGAGCACATCGGGCCGGTCGATCGCGATCTTCGCGATCCCGTCGGCCCTCTCGTAGGCGATGTCCTCGTACTCGCCGACGGCCTCCCACTCGATCGGCGCGAACAGCTCGTCCTCGGGCGGGGCTTCCCTGTGGCGTTTGGGCATGATGGGCACGATATCCGGCCGATGAAGCTCGACGACTGGCTCGCCCAGAGATCCCAGAGTTGCCCCGACCGCACGGCGCTGATCGCCGACGGCGCCGAGGTGACCTATGCCGAGCTCGAGGCGGAGGCGACCTGGGTGGCGCGCCGGCTCGAGGCGCACGGCGTCCGCCGCGGCTCGCTCGCGGCGCTGACGATGGAGCCGCGCCGCGAGCAGGTCGTGCTCGTGCACGCGCTGATGAAGGTCGGCGGCGTGCTGCTGCCGCTCAGCCCGCGCCTGACCGCGGCCGAGCGCGCCGCTGTGATCGCCGCCGAGGAGCCGACCGTCGACCTCAGCGACCCGGGCGAGCTGACCCAGACCGAGGCCGACCTGCCGCTGCTCGGCGAGCACGACATGGACGCGCCCTGCTGCCGGGTGCTGACCAGCGGCAGCAGCGGCGCCCCCGAGGCGATCGAGTTGACCTACGGAAACTTCCTCTGGAGCGCGGTCGGCTCCGCCTTCAACATCGGCGTCGAGCCCAGCGACCGCTGGCTCTGCTGCCTGCCGCTCAGCCACATCTCCGGGCTCAGCATCGCGATGCGCTCGGTGATCTACGGAACCACCGCCGTCCTCCACGACGGCTTCGACGTCGACCGCGTCGCGGCGGCGCTGGCCGAGGAGGAGATCTCGCTGGTCTCGCTCGTCACCACCCAGCTCACCCGCCTGCTCGAAGCCGGCGCCGACCTCTCCGCGCCGCGGGCGATCCTGATCGGCGGCGGCCCGGTCCCGGAAGCGCCGCTGGAAGAGGCGATCGCGCGCGGCGCCACCGTCGTGCAGACCTACGGCCTGACCGAGGCCTGCTCGCAGGTGACGACGCTCTCGCCGGACGAGGCGCAGCGCAAGCTCGGCTCCGCCGGCCGGCCGCTGCTGACCACGCACCTGCGGATCCGCGACGGCGAGATCCTCGTCCAGGGCCCGACCGTCGCCCCGAGCCGCGTCGACGCCGACGGCTGGCTGCACACCGGCGACCTCGGCCGCATCGACGAGGACGGCTTCCTCTACGTCGAGGACCGGATCGACGACATGATCGTCAGCGGCGGCGAGAACATCGTCCCGGCCGAAGTCGAGGCGGTGCTGCTGCGCCACCCCGAGGTCGCCGACGCCGCCGTGATCGGCCGTGAGGACCCCGAGTGGCAGCAGGCGGTGACCGCCGTGGTCGTCCTCCGCGACGGCTCCGAGGCGACGCCGGACGAGCTGCGCCGCCACTGCGCCGAGTCGCTCGCAGGGTTCAAGGTGCCGAAGCGGGTCGAGCTCGCCGCGGCGCTGCCGCGCACGCCCTCGGGCAAGCTCCTGCGACGCGCCCTCCGCTAGCCTCACCGCTCATGAAAACCGACGACATCTTCTACGACAAGGACGCCGACCTCTCGAAGCTCGAGGGCAAGACCGTCTCAATCCTCGGCTACGGCTCCCAGGGCCATGCCCACGCGCTCAACCTGAAGGACTCGGGCGTCGATGTCGTCGTCGGCCTGCGCCCCGACTCCTCCAGCCGCGCCAAGGCCGAAGCCGCCGGGCTCGAGGTGCTCGACATCGCCGAAGCGGCCAGCCGCGGCGACGCCGTGATGATCCTCCTGCCCGACGAGAAACAGGCCGAGATCTGGGAGGCCGAGATCGCCGACGGGATCGCCCCCGGCAACCTGCTGCTCTTCGCCCACGGCTTCGCGATCCACTTCGAGCAGATCGCGCCGCCGCCCGGCGTCGACATCGGCATGGTCGCACCCAAGGGCCCCGGCCACCTGGTCCGCCGCCAGTACGAGGAAGGCACCGGCGTGCCCTGCCTGATGGCCGTCCACCAGGACGCCACCGGCAACGCCCACGACCTCGTCCTCGCCTACGCCTCGGCGATCGGCGGCGGCCGCGCAGCGATCATCGAGACGAGCTTCAAGGACGAGTGCGAGACCGACCTCTTCGGCGAGCAGGCGGTGCTCTGCGGCGGCGCCTCGGAGCTGGTCCGCGCCGGCTTCGAGACCCTCGTGGAGGCCGGCTACGACCCGCGCCTCGCCTACTTCGAGTGCCTGCACGAGCTCAAGCTGATCGCCGACCTGATGTACGAGAAGGGGATCCAGGGCATGCGCTACTCGATCTCCAACACCGCCGAGTACGGCGACATGACCCGCGGCAAGCGCGTGATCGGCGACGAGTCGCGCGCCGCGATGAAGCAGATCCTTAACGAGATCCAGTCGGGCGAGTTCGCCAAGGAGTGGATCGCCGAGAACCGCGCCGGCGGCGAGAACCTCTCACGCATGCGCGAGGAGGGCGCCGGCCACGAAGTCGAGGAGGTCGGCGGCGACCTACGCAAGATGATGCCCTGGATCGATCAGGAGTTCTGAGAACGGCGCATCTCGGGGTCCTCAGTCGGCCTCCTCAGGTCACGCACGGGAGTGCGCTCCCCTCGTCGCCCTCCCTGCGTCCCCCGACCTGCTTGTCCTCAGAACTCCTGAAAGGTAGGGCGACGATTCAGGTCCCGAGTGGGGCTTCCTCGCCGGGGGGTAGCTTGCCGTCGCGGCCTACGTAGCCGTCCTTGCCGCCGATGACTACGTAGACGGCCTCCTCGGAGTCGCTGAGGTTGCGGACCTTGCGGACGGTGGGGGCGTCTACCCAGGCCAGGCCGCCGGGCTCGAGCTCGTGGCTGGTGCCGTCGCCGAACTTGATCGCAATGCGGCCGCTGTGCAGGAAGTAGAGCTCCTCCTGCTCCTCGTGCAAGTGGCTGCCGGTCGCGTAGGCGGGCGGCAGGACGATTGCGTTGACGCCGAAGGCGGTGACTCCGAGCGGCGTGCGGATCTTGCGGAAGCCGGGGCCCTCGCCGAGGTCGTCAAGGTTGGCGACCGCGTAGCCGTCGCCCTTCGTCACTCCCTCTGCGCTGCCCTCGGCCATCGGCTCGATCCTATACCTTGGCCGACCCGATGCCAGCCACGACCTCAGTCCAGATTCCGGCCGAGTTGAAGCCCGCCGACGGGCGTTTCGGCTGTGGCCCGTCAAGGGTGCGGCCCGAGGCGCTGGCGCGGCTTGCGGAGCGCTCTGACCTGATGGGCACCTCGCACCGCCAGGCGCCCGTGCGCGACCTCGTCGGGCGCGTGCGCGAAGGGCTCAGTGAGCTGTTCTCGCTGCCCGACGGCTACGAGGTCGCGCTCGGCAACGGCGGCACGACGGCCTTCTGGGACGCGGCCGCGGCCTGGCTGGTGCGCGAGCGGGCGCTGCACCTCAGCTACGGCGAGTTCTCCTCGAAGTTCGCCAAGGTGACCGCGGGCGCGCCGTTCCTCGCCGACCCGGTCGTGATCGAGGCGGAGCCGGGCGACGCGCCCGAGCCGGTCGCCGCGGACGGCGTCGACGCGATCGCCTGGGCGCACAACGAGACCTCGACCGGGGTGATGGTCGACGTGCAGCGGCCGGAGGGCGCAGGGGAGGCGCTGGTCCTGGTCGACGGCACCTCGGGCGCCGGTGGGCTGCCGCTCGACGCCTCGCAGGCCGACGCCTACTACCTCGCCCCGCAGAAGGCACTCGGCGCCGAGGGTGGGCTCTGGCTGGCGCTGCTCAGCCCGGCCGCGGTCGCCCGGATCGAGCAGCTCGACGGCGCCGCCGACCGCTGGCAGCCGGCCTTCCTCTCGCTGCAGACCGCGCTCGAGAACTCGCGCAAGAACCAGACCTACAACACGCCGGCGCTGGCGACCCTGCTGCTGCTCGACGACCAGGTCCAGTGGATGCTGGCCGAAGGCGGGCTCGATTGGTGCGTGCAGCGCACCGGGGCCTCGTCCGGCCACCTCTACGGCTGGGCCGAGGAGACTGATTTCGCGAGCCCGTTCGTCGCCGACCCGGCGAAGCGCTCGCTCGTCGTCGGCACGATCGACTTCGGCGAGGAGGTCGACGCCGCGGCGCTGGCGGCGACCCTGCGCGCCAACGGCATCGTCGACGTCGAGCCCTACCGCAAGCTCGGCCGCAACCAGCTGCGGATCGGGATGTTCCCCGCGGTCGATCCCGCCGACGTCGAGGCGCTCACCGCCTGCATCGAGTGGGCGATCGAGAACGCGCCCGAGGTGACGCGGTGAAGGTTCTGGTCAAGGAGAAGATCGCCGACTCCGGGGTCGAACTGCTGCGCGAGAGCTTCGAGGTCGACCTCGGGCTTGAGATGTCCGACGAGGAGCTGCTGGAGTCGATCGGAGCCTACGACGCGATCCTCGTCCGCTCCGCGACGCAGGTGACGCCGGAGCTGATCGAGCGCGCCGAGCGGCTGAAGGTGATCGGCCGCGCCGGCACCGGCGTCGACAACGTCGACATCCCGGCCGCGACGCGACGCGGGATCGTCGTCGCCAACGCACCCGAATCGAACTCGGTCGCCGCCGCCGAGCACACGCTGGCGCTGATGCTGTCGCTCTGCCGCAACGTGCCCCGCGCGCACGGCTCGCTCACCGGGGGCGCCTGGGAGCGGCCCAAGTTCAAGGGCACCGAGCTCTACGGCAAGACGCTCGGCGTGGTCGGCTTCGGCCGCATCGGCCAGCTCGTCGCCAAACGGGCGCAGTCCTTCGAGATGGACGTCGTCGCCTTCGACAAGTTCGTCTCGGCCGAGCGCTTCCGCGAGCTCGGGGTCGAGGGGGTCGAGGAGCTCGACGAGCTGTTCGCCCGCGCCGACGTCGTCACCCTGCACGTGCCGAAGACGCCGGACACGATCGGCCTGATCGGGCCCGACTCGATCGCGAAGATGAAGGACGGCGCGCGGGTGGTCAACTGCGCCCGCGGCGAGCTGGTCGACCTCGACGCCGTGCTCGACGGGCTCGAATCGGGCAAGCTCGGCGGCGCCGCGCTCGACGTCTTCCCCTCCGAGCCGTTCACCGAGCATCCCCTCTTCGGCCGCGACGACGTCGTCGTCACGCCCCACCTCGGCGCCTCGACGGCAGAGGCCCAGGACCGCGCCGGCGTCGTCACCGCGGAACAGGTGATCGCCGCGCTCAGCGGCGGCGTCGTCACCAACGCGGTCAACATCGCCGCCGTCCGGCCCGAGGAGATGGAGGCGCTGGCGCCGTTCGTGCCGCTCTGCGAAAAGCTCGGGCGGCTCGCCCAGGGCCTCGGCGAAGGCGCCCTCGACGGCGTCGCGGTCGAGTTCCGCGGCCGGATCGCCTCCAACGACACCCGCCTGCTGGGGATCGCCGTCCTCGTCGGCATCCTCTCCGGCCACACCGAGGAGCCGGTCAACCTGGTCAACGCGCCGCAGATGGCCGAGGAGCGGGGGATCGAGCTGGTCGAGACCAAGGACGGCGGCTCCGAGGACTTCACCGAGCTGATCACCGTCCGCCTCGGCACCGGCGAGGACGCGGTCGAGGTCGCCGGCACCGGCGTCGGCCCGCGCAACGAGCCCTACCTAGTCTCGGTGCTGGGCGAGAGCTTCTACCTGCCCTTCGCCGACCACATCGCCGTCTTCGCCTACGCCGACCGCCCCGGGATGATCGGCCGGGTCGGGACGATGTTCGGCGAGCAGGGCGTGAACATCATCTCCGCCGCTGTCGGCGCCTCCCCGGGCGGCGAGCGCGCCGTGATGGCGCTGACCACCGACGCCCCGGTGCGGGCCGAGACGGTCGCCAAGATCCTCGAGCTCGACGGCTTCACGGTCGGCCGCTCGGTCGATCTCTGAAAAAGCCCGCAAAGGGCCGCAACGAAGGGGGTTTGGCGCTGTTGTCTAATTAGACGCTCCGACCCGATCGGTGGCGGGGACGACTTATCGATGAAGAAGCTGCTGCTCATCTCGTTCGCCCTGGCAGCCCTGCTGGCGCCGGCGCTCGCCCATGCGCTGCCGAAGGCGAAGGCGCCGGAAAAGACCTACACGGTCCTGCTCGCCGGCGGCGAGGAAGCGAACACGATCAAGATCTGGCTCAGCCCTGACGGGCAGCACTACGTGATCGACTCGATCGTCGAGCTCGAGATCGGTGGCAACCTCTGCGCCCACCCGGACGAGAACCCGTTCGAGCTGGTCTGCGACGCACCCTCGATCGCAGGCTTCGAAGTCAACGCCGGTGGTGGCGACGACCGCGTCGGCGTCGCCAAGAGCGTCGCCGTGCCGGTGACGATGCGGGGCGGCGGTGGCGACGACTTCCTGGTCGGCGGGATGGCCGCCGACAAGCTGATCGGCGGCAACGGCGACGATCGCCTGATCGGCTGGCGCGGCAGCGACCTGCTCTACGGCGGTCCGGGCGAAGACGTGCTGGTCGGCGGGCCGGGCGGCGACGTGCTGCGCGGCGGGCCGGGCCGGGACAGGCTGATCCCCGGCCACGGACGCAACCGCGTGCGCCAACGCTAGGCGCGGGTGCGGCGGAGGCGCAACCGGCCGCCGACGAAGAACAGCGCCACGAGGAAGCCCAGGAGCGAGAGCGCCGCGTCGAGCCGGAACCCTGCCTCGATCCCGTCGACGAACGAGCCCTGGGCCGAGAAGACGGTCGTGGTCAGGCCGAGGCCGATCGCGCCGCCGGCGATCTGGCACATGTAGAGGATGCCGCCGGCGAGGCTGGACTGCGACTCGTCGACCGAGGTGACACCCGCGGTCGTCGCAGTCGGGTAGAAGCTGCCGATGCCGATGCCGAGCACGAACATCCCCGGCACCAGCGCCGCGTAGGCCGAGTCCTGGTCCACCTGCGAGAAGAGGAAGGGCGCGACCGCGATGCAGGCCGCGCCGAGCACGGCCAGCGGCTTCGCGCCGACGCGGTTGTAGAGCGGCCCGGCGATGAAGGAGACGAGCGCGAAGGTCGCGAGGAAGGGCAGCACGCCGACGCCCGCTTCCAGCGGCGAGTAGCCGAGCTGCTTCTGCATGAACTGGGGCAGGTAGAGCAGCGCCGCGAAGAAGGTCGCCGACATCAGCACGATCGCGATGCAGGAGGCGCGGAAGCTCTCGTTCTTCATCACCGACCGCGGCACCAGGGCGCTGAGGCCGGCGCGGCGCTCGATCGGCACGAAGGCCGCGATCAGCACTGCGGCGAGGGCGAACATGCCGATCACGCGCGGGTCGCCCCAGCCCCAGTCATCGACTTGGTCGAGGGCGACGAGCAGCGAGACGAGGCCGACCGAGATCGTCGCGATCCCCGGGTAGTCGATCCGCCGCTCGCCTTCCGCCGGGTCTTTCACCTTGACCAGGAAGTAGGTGACGAAGACGGCGAAGATCGCGACCGGCACGTTGAGGAAGAAGATCCAGCGCCAGCTGAGCGCATCGGTCAGCACGCCGCCGATCAGCGGCCCGATCGCATTGCCGAGGCCGGCGGCGCCGAGGATGATCCCGCCGGCGAGCCCGGCCTTCTCCTTCGGCAGCAGCTCGAAGGTCATGCCGAGGATCGCCGGCCACATCAGCGCCCCGCCGAGCCCCATAACGACCCTGGTCGCGATCAGCCAGGCCTCGCTCTGCGCGGCGCCACCGAGCGCCGACATCGAGGCGAAGATCGCGGTGCCGAGGAAGAAGGCGCGGCGGCGGCCGAACATGTCCGCGAGGCGGCCGCCGGTGACGATCATCACGCCGAAAGTCAGCGCGTAGGCGTTGACCACCCACTGCATCGTGTTGACATTCGTGTCGAAGTCCTTCTCCATCGTCGGGATCGCGACGTTGACGGCGGAGAAGTCGTTGGCGATGACGAGAACGCTCATGCTCATCGCGAGCAGAGCGAGAATCGTCGTGCGGTCCAGCCTTGCGATCGGGGCAGCCTACGCTAAGCTGGGGTGGCGAATGACGCACCGGTTCGACAGCCTGTCGCTACTCCTTCTCCTCCCCCTCCGGGGGGAATAGCGCTGGGCGGCGCGAGAGCCGCGAGAGACAGAGGTCATTCGAAAGCACTGGAGAAGGAGGCAGTTCCGATGAGCAACCCAGCCGACGCCGACCGCGTCCACATCTTCGACACGACCCTGCGCGACGGCGAGCAGTCGCCCGGGATCTCGCTCAACACGGCTGAAAAGGTCGAGATCGCCCAGCAGCTCGCACGGCTCGGCGTCGACGTGATCGAGGCCGGCTTCCCGATCACCTCGCCCGGCGACTTCGAGGCGGTCGAGGCGATCTCGCGCCAAGTCGAGGGCCCGACCGTGTGCGGCCTGGCCCGCACGCACAAGGCCGACATCGACGCCGCCTGGGGGGCGATCCGCGACGCCGGCAGGCCGCGCATCCACACCTTCATCTCGACCTCCGACATCCACATCGAGCACCAGCTGCAGACCGACCGCGAGGACGTCAAGGGGCAGGCGCGCGCCGCCGTCGCCCTGGCCCGCTCCTACTGCGAGGACGTCGAGTTCTCGCCGATGGACGCGACCCGGGCCGAGCTCGAGTTCACCGCCGAGGTCTGCGCGATCGCGGTCGAGGAGGGCGCGACCGTGATCAACATTCCCGACACCGTCGGCTACACGACCCCCGAGGAGTACGCCGAGTACTTCCGCCGCCTCTACGAGCTGGTCCCGGCGCTGCGCGAGGTCGAGACCTCGGTCCATTGCCACGACGACCTGGGGATGGCCGTCGCCAACTCCTACGCCGGGGTGCTGGCCGGCGCCCGCCAGGTCGAGTGCGCGGTCAACGGCATCGGCGAGCGCGCCGGCAACTGCTCGCTGGAGGAGATCGTGATGCTGATCCGGACCAGGGAGGACGTGCACGGCCTGACGGCCGGCGTCGAAACGCGCGAGCTGGCCCGCACCAGTCGCATGGTCTCGCGCCTGACCGGCTACGCGATCCAGCCCAACAAGGCCGTGGTCGGCCGCAACGCCTTCGCGCACGAGTCCGGGATCCACCAGGACGGCGTGCTCAAGGAGCGCAGCACCTACGAGATCATGGACGCAACCGAAGTCGGACTGGAGTCGAACTCGATCGTGCTCGGCAAGCACTCCGGCCGCCACGCCCTGCGCGACGCGCTGGAGCAGCTCGGCTTCAAGGTCGAGGGCAACGCGCTCAACGCCGCCTTCAAGCGGTTCAAGGAGGTCGCCGACCGCAAGAAGCAGGTCACCGCGCTCGACCTCGAGGCGATCGTCTCCGACGAGATGCGCGAGAAGGCCGACGCGCACGAGCTGGCCTGGTTCGAGGTCGAGGCGGGATCGCGGCGCGACCCGCTGGCCCGGGTCGCCGTCAGCCTGCCCTCCGGCGAGGAGGCCGTCGGCGAGTCCGGCGGCGACGGCCCGGTCGACGCGATCTTCCACGCGATCCAGAAGGCGACCGACACTGAGTGCGACCTGCGCCAGTACACGGTCGAGGCGGTGACCGGGGGGGAGGACGCGCTCGGCCAGGTGACCGTGATGCTGCGTGCCGCCGGCCGCCTCGCCACCGGCCAGGGCGTCGCCACCGACATCCTCGAGGCATCGGCCCGCGCCTACGTGCGGGCGCTCTCCAACGCGCTCGAGGGCGCCGCGATCCGCGAGGCCGAGGCGGCGACGGCGGAGGCCGCGACCGAGCGGACGCCGGGCCCCTGAGCCGATGGCGTCCGCTCCACCGCCGCTCGCCCACCGCTACCGGCACGGGCTGCGCAAAGCGGTCGGCACCAGCGCCGGCCCCTACGGCTACACGCTGACCGTCTGGACCACGGGCGCGGTGCTGATCCATGCCCGCGGCATCCCCGACACGCTCGATGCGCTGCTCTTTATGTTCGGCGCCGTGATCGCCTTCTCGGCGGTCGGCGCGCTCGCGTTCCGCAGCAACCTGCCGGTGCGGGCGATCGCGGTCAGCCACCCGGTGCTCTGGGGCAGCTTCCACTTCGTCCCCGTCGCGGCCTCGATCGGCGCCGCCTCGCTGGTCGCCCACCTCGTCCAGGGCAGCGCCGCCTGGCCCCTCGCCGGCTTCACCGCGACGGCGATATACCTGACCTTCGTCGCCGCCCAGATCACCTTCTTCGAGGAGCAGGTCTTCGAAGACCTAGAGCGCGAGGTCGCGGAGGTCGAGCGCGAGGTCGTCGAGGACCTGTAGATAATGAGTGAGAGAGGAATGAACGAGATGCCAAAGACGATGTTCGACAAGATCTGGAGTGAGCACGAGGTCTCTGACGGCCTGCTCTACATCGACCTGCACCTGGTCCACGAGGTGACCTCGCCGCAGGCCTTCGACGGGCTGCGGCTGGCCGAGCGCGGCGTGCGCCGCCCTGATCGCACGCTCGCCACCGCCGACCACAACGTGCCCACCGACGGCACGATGGCGGCGAAGCTGATCGCCGACCAGCTCTCACGGGTGCAGGTGGAGACGCTGGAGCGCAACTGCGAGGAGTTCGGCATCCCGCTTTACTCGCTCGGCTCCGAGCGCCAGGGCATCGTGCACGTGATCGGGCCGGAGCTGGGCGTGACCCAGCCCGGGATGACGATCGTCTGCGGCGACAGCCACACCTCGACCCATGGCGCCTTCGGCGCGCTCGCCTTCGGCATCGGCACCTCGGAGGTCGAGCACGTGCTCGCCACCCAGTGCCTGGTGCAGAAGCGCCCGAAGACGATGCGCATCCTCTACTCGGGCGAGCTCGGGCCGGGGGTGACGCCGAAGGACCTGATCCTGGCGACGATCGGCCGGCTCGGCACCGGCGGCATGGTCGGCCACGCGGTCGAGTACGCCGGCCCGGCGATCGAGGCGCTCTCGATGCCCGGCCGGATGACGATCTGCAACATGACGATCGAGGGCGGCGGCCGCGCCGGGATGATCGCCCCCGACGAGACCACCTTCGATTGGGTGCGCGGACGCGAGGGTGCGCCGCACGACTTCGACGCCGCGGCCGAGCGCTGGCGACAGCTCCCGACCGACCCCGGTGCGAGCTTCGACACCGAGCTCGAGGTCGACGCGACGGCGATCTCGCCGATGGTCACCTGGGGGACCAACCCGGGGATGGTCGTCGAGGTCACCGACTCGGTCCCGGACCCGGCGGCGATGGACTCGCCCGCCGATCGCGAATCGGCCGAGCGCGCGCTCACCTACATGGGCCTCGAGGCGGGCACGCCGATGACCGAGCTGGCGCCCGAACGCGTCTTCATCGGCTCCTGCACCAACTCGCGCATCGAGGACCTGCGCGAGGCGGCCTCGATGGTCGACGGCCGCAAGGTCGCGAGCTCGGTGCGGGCGATGGTCGTCCCCGGCTCCCAGCAGGTCAAGGCCTCGGCCGAGGCCGAGGGCCTGCACGACGTCTTCCGCTCGGCCGGCTTCGAGTGGCGCGAGGCGGGCTGCTCGATGTGCCTCGGGATGAACCCCGACACGCTGATCGAGGGCGAGCGCTGCGCCTCGACCTCGAACCGCAACTTCGAGGGCCGCCAGGGCAAGGGCGGCCGGACCCACCTGGTCAGCCCGAGGATGGCCGCGGCGGCGGCGATCGAGGGACACTTCGTCGACATCAGGGACTGGAGCTGACAATGCGACCGATAGACGTGATCGAGGGCAAGGTCTCGGTGCTCGACCGGCACGACGTCGACACCGACCAGATCATCCCCAAGCAGTTCCTCAAGCGGGTCGAGCGGACCGGCTTCGGCGAGTTCCTCTTCTACGACTGGCTGCGCGACGGCGAGATCGAGCTCGAATCCAACCCGATCCTCGTCGCCGGGCGCAACTTCGGCTGCGGCTCCTCGCGCGAGCACGCTCCCTGGGCGCTGGAGGACTTCGGCTTCGAGGCGATCGTCGCGCCCTCCTTCGCCGACATCTTCTACGCCAACTGCACCAAGATCGGCCTGCTGCCGGTCGAGCTCGACGAGCAGCACTGCCGGGCGGTCGCCGAGGCGGGGGAGGCGCGGATCGACGTCGACGATCAGACGGTCACCTGCGCCGCCGGCGTCTTCGAGTTCCAGATCGAGCCCGACATCCAGCACCGCCTGCTCAACGGCCTCGACGACATCGGCATCACGCTCGAGAGCGGCGCCGCGATCGACGAGTTCGAGGCCGCGCGGCCGGGCGACGCCGTGCCCGCGACGACGGCGCTGTGAGCGACCCGCAGCCGGCCCGCGCGATCAACACCGGCCCGCGCGAGTGGGACGCCGAGACCTACGACGCCGTCTCCGACCCGCAGTTCGAGTGGGGGATGGAGGTGCTGGAGCGGCTCGAGCTGGCCGGTGACGAGTGGGCGCTCGACGCCGGCTGCGGCTCCGGCCGGGTGAGCGCCGAGTTGCTGGGGCGCCTCCCGCGCGGCCGCCTGCTGGCTGTGGACGGCTCCGAGGCGATGATCGCCAAGGCGCAAGAGCGCCTCGGCGACCGGGCCGACTATCTGGTCGCCGACCTCGCCGCGCTGGAGATCGAGGAGCCGGTCGACCTGATCTTCTCGACCGCGACCTTCCACTGGATCGAGGATCACGACGGCCTGTTCGGCCGCCTGCGCGCGGCGCTGAGGCCGGACGGCCGCCTCGTCGCCCAGTGCGGCGGCAGGCGCAACGTCGCCGAACACACCGATTCGATCGCCGCCGTCGGGGCGCGGCCGGAATTCGCGGCGCACCTGACCGGCACCACCGACATGTGGAACTTCGCGGGCCCGGAGGAGACCGAGGCGCGCCTGCGCGCCGCCGGCTTCGAGCAGGTGCGCTGCTGGCTGCAGCCGAAGCCGGTGACGCCGGCGGACCCGCTCGCCTTCGTCTCCACCGTCACCCTCGGCCCGATCCTCGCCCAGCTCCCAGAGGACCTCCGCCGCCCGTTCGCAGAAGCCGTCCTCGCCGAGTCCCCCGAGCCCTTCACCCTCGACTACGTCCGCCTCAACATCGAGGCACGTGCCTCGAGTTGAGTACCCATATGGGCCGCGAACTTGAGGCACGTCTAGAGTGGCGCGTCGGATGAGCGAGGCGCCTCGCATAGTGCTGCTGCCCGGCGACGGGATCGGGCCGGAGATCGTCGCTGCGGCGCGGCGGCTGCTGGAGGCGCTCGGCGAGTTCGAATTCGAGGAGCGGCTGATGGGCGGCTGCTCGATCGACGCCCACGGGGTCGCCCTCACCGACGAGGTGCTGGCGGCCTGCAAGGGCTCCGACGCGGTCCTGCTCGGCGCCGTCGGCGGGCCGAAGTGGGACACGACCGACCCCGCGGCGCCGCGCCCCGAGCAGGGGCTGCTCGGGCTGCGCAAGGGCATGGGGCTCTACGCCAACCTGCGCCCGGTGCGGCCCAGCCCGGCGCTGGTCGGCGCCAGCCCGCTGCGCGAGGAGCGCATCGCCGGCACCGACCTGCTGGTCGTGCGCGAGCTGACCGGCGGCATCTACTTCGGCGACAGCGGCCGCGACGGCGACTCGGCCCACGACACCTGCGAGTACTCGGTCGCCGAGATCGAGCGCATCGCCCGGACCGGCTTCGCCGCCGCCCAGCGGCGCTCCGCGGGCAGCGAGCGGACGCCGCGCGTCACCTCGGTCGACAAGGCCAACGTGCTCGAGACCTCGCGGCTCTGGCGCGAGGTGGTGACCAGGGTCAGCGAGGAGTACGCCGACGTGGAGCTCGATCACCTGCTGGTCGACAACGCCGCAATGCAGCTCGTCTCGCGCCCGGCCGAGTTCGACACGATCCTCACCGAGAACCTCTTCGGCGACATCCTCAGCGACGAGTCGGCGATGCTCACCGGCTCGCTCGGGATGCTGCCCTCGGCCAGCCTCGGCGAGTCCGGCGCACCCGGCCTGTTCGAGCCGGTCCACGGCTCCGCCCCCGACATCGCCGGCGAGGGGATCGCCAACCCGCTCGCGACCTTCCTCAGCGCCGCGCTGCTGCTGCGCCACGGCCTCGGCCGCGCCGCCGAGGCGGAGCGGGTCGAGGCGGCCGTCGACGCGGTGCTGGAGAGCGGCCTGCGCACTCCCGACCTGGCGGCAGGCGGCGATGCAAGCGTCGGCACGGACGAGATGACCGCTGCGGTGCTGGCATACTTCTCCAACGATGGAGACCGCTGAGCTGATCTGGCAGAACGGCGAGTTCGTGCCCTGGGACGAGGCCAGGACGCACGTGCTCAGCCACGGCCTGCACTACGGCACCGGCGTCTTCGAGGGGATCCGCTGCTACGACACCGAGCGCGGCCCGGCCGTCTTCCGCCACCGCGAGCACCTCGAGCGGCTGCAGAAGTCGGCCAAGCTCTACTACTTCGAGCTGCCCTTCACGACCGAAGAGCTGCGGCAGGCGACCCACGAGCTGATCTCGCGCAACGGGCTCGACTCCTGCTACATCCGGCCGCTCGCCTACCGCGGCTACGGCAACCTCGGCCTCTACGCGACCGACGCGCCGATCGACGTGATCGTCGCCGCCTTCCCCTGGGGCGTCTACCTCGGCGAGGAGGGGCAGAAGCACGGGATCCGCGCCACGGTCTCCTCCTGGCGCGCGATCTCCGGCGAGAGCCTGATCCCGCACGCCAAGGCCGCCGGCCAGTACCTCAACTCGGTGCTGGCCAAGACCGAGGCCAACAACGCCGGCTACGACGAGGCGATCCTGCTCGACCAGAACGGCGTCGTCTCCGAGGGCTCCGGCGAGAACGTCTTCGTCGTCCGCGACGGCACGATCTGCACGCCGCCGCACAGCGCCGCGATCCTCGACGGGATCACCCGCAACTCGGTCGTGCAGATCGCCCACGACCTCGGTTACACGGTCGAGGAGCGCGACATCGCCCGCGCCGAGCTCTACCTCGCCGACGAGGTCTTCCTCACCGGCACCGCCGCCGAGCTCTGCCCGGTGCGTGAGATCGACGACCATCCGCTCGGCGAGCCCGGCGAGATCACCCGCGTGATCGGCGCCAAGCTCCAAGACGCCCTGCACGGGCGCGCCGAGGAGTACCTGGAGTGGCTCGACTTCGTCGAAGCGCCCGCCGGGCGAATTACGCCGGCCGCCTAGCGGCTGGCGTTCCCCTGCGCGCACGACGGGCCGAAGCGGCCCTCCCGGATCGTTCTCGTACTCGAAAGGCAGCAAGAAGATGGAACAGGTGAAGCTCTACGACACCACCCTCCGCGACGGAATGGGCGGCCGCGGCATGTCGCTCTCGGTCGGCGAGAAGCTCAAAGTCGTGCGCGCGCTCGACGGCCTCGGCGTGCATGTGATCGAGGCCGGCTTTCCCAGCTCCAACCCGAAGGAAGCCGAGCTGTTCGCCCAGCTGGCCGGGCTCGAGCTCGAGCAGGCGACGATTGCCGCCTTCGGCATGACCCGGCGCCGCGACCGCAGCGCCGATGACGACGAGGCGCTGGCCGTCCTGGTCGACAGCTTCGCCCCAGTCGTCTGCCTGGTCGGCAAGAGCTGGGGCCTGCACCTGGAGAAGGTGATCAAGGTCTCGGCCGAGGAGAACCTGGCGATGATCGCCGACTCGATCGGCTTCTGCCGCGAGCGCGGCAAGCGGCCGGTCTTCGACGCCGAGCACTTCTTCGACGGCTACCGCGACGACAGCGCCTACGCGCTCGAATGCGTGCGCGCGGCGGCCGAGGCCGGCGCCGAGAACGTCACCCTCTGCGACACCAACGGCGGCAGCCTGCCGGGCTTCGTGGCCGCAGCGACCGCGGCCGTGGTCGAGGCGCTCGGCGACAGCGCCGAGGTCGGCATCCACACCCACGACGACGCCGGCTGCGCGGTCGCCAACTCGCTCGCCGCGGTCGAAGCCGGCGCCCGCCTCGTGCAGGGCACCGTCAACGGCTACGGCGAGCGCTGCGGCAACGCCAACCTGGCGACGATCCTGCCGGCGCTGCAGCTGAAGATGGGCTTCGACGTCGTCCCGCCGGAGCGGCTCGAAAGCCTGACCTCGACCAGCCTCTACCTCGACGAGCTCTGCAACATGGCCCCGAACCCCGACCGGCCCTACGTCGGCCGCAACGCCTTCGCCCACAAGGCGGGCATGCACGCCGCCGGAGTCGAGGCCGACGCCAGCACCTTCGAGCACCTCGATCCGGCCGAGGTCGGCAACCAGCGTCAGATCCTCGCCTCCGAGCTCTCCGGCAAGGCGACGATCCGCAGCCAGGCCGAGCACGCCGGGCTCGAGCTCGACGAGGGCGCGGCCGGGCAGGCGGTCGAGCGGCTCAAGCAGCGCGAGCACGACGGCTACCACTACGAGGCGGCGCCGGCCTCCTTCGAGCTGCTGCTGCGGCGCGAGGCGGGCAGCTACGAGCCGCTGTTCGAGCTCGAGAGCTTCAAGGTGTTGGTCGAGAAGCGCGCCGACGGCGCGGTCGAGACCGAGGCGACGATCAAGGTCAAGGTCGACGGCGAGCGCTACGTGCGGGTCGCCGAGGGCAACGGCCCGGTGAACGCGCTCGACAGCGCCCTGCGCGGCGCGATCGCCGACCGCTACCCGCACCTGGCCGACATCGAATTGACCAACTACAAGGTGCGGATCCTCGACGAGAGCCACGGCACCGGCGCGGTCACCCGGGTCCTGCTCGACTCCGCCGACGGCGAGCGCGAGTGGGGGACGATCGGCGTCTCGGAGAACATCATCGAGGCGTCCTGGGAGGCGCTGGTGGACTCGCTCGAGTACGCCTTCCAGCCGCGATGAGCGAGCGGATCCCGCTGGCCAGGCCCGAGCTCGGCGCCCGCGAGGAGGAGCTCGTGGCGGCGGTGCTGCGCTCGGGTCGGCTCTCGCTGGGGCCGGTCGGCGAGCGCTTCGAGCGCGAGCTCGCCGCCTGGCTCGGGGTCGACGACGCGGTCGCGGTCTCGAGCGGGACCACGGCGCTGCACCTCGGCGTGCGGGCGCTCGGCTGGGGGGACGGCGACGAGGTCCTGACCAGCCCGTTCAGCTTCGTCGCCTCGGCCAACTGCCTGCTCTACGAGGGTGCCCGCCCGGTCTTCTGCGACGTCGACCCGGTCACGCTCGACCTCGACCCGGCAGCGGTCGAGGCGGCCGTCGGCGAGCGCAGCGCCGGCATCCTGCCGGTCCACATCTTCGGCTTCCCGGCGGCGATGCCGGAGCTGGAGGCGATCGCCGCGCGGCGCGGGCTCGGCATCCTCGAGGACGCCTGCGAGGCGCTCGGCGCGGTCGATTCCGAGGGCCGCAAGGTCGGCGCCCGCGGCAACCTCGCGACCTTCGCCTTCTACGCCAACAAGCAGCTGACCACCGGCGAGGGGGGGATGATCGTGCCCTCCGACCCGGCGGTCGCTGCGCGCCTGCGCTCCGAGCGCAACCAGGGCCGGGCGCCCGACATGGGCTGGCTCGACCACGGCGGCCTCGGCTTCAACTACCGCCTCTCCGACATCGCGGCGGCGATCGGGGTCGCCCAGATGGAGCGGCTCGACGCGATGCTGGCGGCGCGCGACGCGCTCGCCGCCCGCTACGAGTCCGGGCTGGCCGGGGTCGAGGGGGTCAAGACCCTGCCGGGCAGCCTCGGCCCCGAGCGGCGCAGCTGGTTCGTCTACGTCGTCCGGCTCGCCGACGAGGTCGACCGCGACGCGACGATCGCCTCGCTCGCCGAGCAGGGGATCGCCTCGAAGGCCTACCTGCCCTGCATCCACCTCTTCCCGCACCTGCGCGAGTTCGGCTACGGCGAGGGCCAGTTCCCGGTCGCCGAAGCCGCCGCCGCGCACTCGCTGGCGCTGCCCTTCTTCCCCGCGATGACGGAGTCGCAGGTCGCCCGGGTGTGCGAGTCTCTGGCCGGTTCGATCCGCTGATGTCCCGCTTCCGCAAAGAGCCCGACCTGCGCTTCTGGCGCCTCAACCGCTCGATCGAGTTCGACGCGCGGCTGGCGCCATACGACATCGACCAGTCGCACGCGCACGCGCGCGGCCTGCAGCGGATCGGCGTGCTCGACTCCGACGAGCTCGCCAAGATCGAAGCCGGCCTCGACCAGGTCCGCGAGCGGATCGGCAAGGCCGGCTTCTCCTTCGAGGCCTCCGACGAGGACATCCACATGGCGGTCGAGCGCCTGCTCGGCGAGGAGATCGGCCCGCTGGCCGGCAAGCTGCACACCGGCCGCTCGCGCAACGACCAGGTCGCGACCGACGTCGCGATGCTGGTCCAGGCCCACTCGCTGCGGGCGATGGAGCTCTCAAAGGCCGCGATGGAGCGGCTGCTGGAGCTGGCCGAGCGCCATCGCGACTGGCCGATGCCCGGCTACACCCACCTGCAGCGCGCCCAGCCGGTCTACCTCGGCCACCACCTGCTCGCCTACTTCTGGATGCTCGCGCGCGACGTGCTGCGCTTCAACTTCGCGCTCGACAGCGCCAGCGTGATGCCGCTCGGCTCCGGCGCGCTCGCCGGCGTCAACTGGGAGATCGACCGCGGCGACGTCGCCGACGACCTCGGCTTCACCTACGTCACGCCGAACTCGATCGACGGCGCCTCCAACCGCGATTTCGTGCTCGACTACATGAGCGCCGCCGCGACCTGCGCGATGCACCTCTCGCGGCTCGGCTCGGAGATCGTGATCTGGAGCTCCTCGGAGTTCGGCTTCTGCCAGCTCGACGAGTCGTTCTCCTCGGGCTCCTCGATCATGCCGCAGAAGGTCAACCCCGACTCGGCCGAGCTGCTGCGGGCGAAGAGCCCGCGCGTCGCCGCCGACTACCTCTCGCTGCTGGGGACGATGCACGCGCTGCCGCTGACCTACGGCAAGGACATGCAGGAGGACAAGGAGCCGCTCTTCGACTCGATCGAGACGGTCGAGTCCTGCCTCGACGCGCTCGAGGGGATGCTCGCCGGGATCTCGTTCGACCGCGAGCGGCTCGCCGAGGCCTCCGCCGACGAGATGCTGGCGGCGACCGAGATCGCCGACCTGCTGGTGCGCAAGGGCGTGCCGTTCCGCGAGGCGCACGGGATCGTCGGCGGGCTGGTCCGCGATGCGATCGAGCGCGACGTCGCGCTCTCGGAGCTGAGCGAAGAGGACCTGCGGGCGCGCAGCGAGCACCTCGGCGGCGACTTCTACGAGGCGCTGCGGCGCGAGAGCGCGCTCGAGTCGAAGCGGATCGAGGGGGGGACCTCGTCGAGCGCACTCGAGCGCCAGATCGAGCTCGCCCGCGAGACGCTCGAGTCGGTCGCCGGGCGAATCGACGAGGAACCGCTTTGAGCGAGGCGGCAGCCGTGGGCGACCGCCTCGATGCCGCCTTCTTCGCCCGCAGCGTCCACCTCGTCGCCCGTGAGCTGATCGGCTGCCGGCTCTTCCACGACGGCTGCGGCGGCACGATCGTCGAGACCGAGAGCTACGAGCGCGACGACCCCGCCTGCCACGCCTACGCCGGCCTGACCGAGCGCACCGCGACGCTCTTCGGCCCGCCCGGCCGCGCCTACGTCTACCTCTCCTACGGGATCCACAGCCTGCTCAACGCGGTCGCCGAACCGGAGGGCGAGGCGGCCGCGGCGCTGATCCGCGCGATCGAGCCGACCGACGACCTCGAGCGGATGCGGGAGCGGCGCGGCGAGCGACCCGATGCCGACCTCTGCTCCGGCCCCGGCAAGCTGACCGAGGCGCTGGGGGTCGGGCTCGACGCCGACGGCGCCGACCTGGCGGCCGAGCCGTTCCTGCTGCTGCCGCCCGCGGTCGACTGGAAAGGTGAGGTGGTCACCGGCCCGCGCGTGGGCATCACCAAAGCCGTCGAGCGCCCGTGGCGATTCAGCCTCGTGGGCAGTCCTTACGTCTCGAGGCCGCGGCCGGCCGCCTAACCGGCGGTTATGCCGCCGCCGCCACCCGATTCGGGAGCGGGCGTGGGTTCAGGTGCTTCCGGAGCGGGCGTGGGTTCGGAGGCTTCCGGTTCTGGCGCAGGCGCGGGTTCCGATTCCGTGGTCGGAGGGACATACGAGTCCTCCGTGGTTGAGCTGGACCCCGAGTCGTCCTCCTCATCCGATTTCTTCGCGTCCTCTTCGGCCTTCCTAGCGGCCGCGCGGTCGGCGGTTATCTCCTCCCAGGCGGAGATCACTCCGGCCCAGATCAGCGCCGGGAAGGTGCCGCCGTCGACCGGGCCGCCCGAGTACTCGGTCAGCATCGGCGTCGTCGTGTCGGCATAGCCGACCCAGACGCAGGCGGTGACCTCCTCGATCGCGCCGCAGAACCAGGCGTCGCCGTTGTTCTCGGTCGTGCCCGTCTTGCCCCACTGGCTCTCGTCGCCGATGTCGGCATTGGTGCCCGTTCCGCTGGTAACGACGGAGTGGAGGATGCTCTTCGCCTCGCCGACGACCTCCTCGGGGATCACCTGCGTGTGGATCGAGTCGTTGTCGCCGCCCTTGATCACGCTGCCGTCCTGGCTGCTCACCTTGGTGTAGGCGACGGGGCTGTCGCCGGGGTCCGGCGCCAGCGTGCCGCTGACCCGGTCGCCGTCATTGGCGAGGGTCGAGAAGGCGTAGGTCCACTCCAGCGGCGTGATGCCTTCCTTGAGGCCGCCGAGCACCATCGCCGGGTTGGTCGAGAGATGCGTGTCGACGCCGAGCCTGCGTGCCGTGCGGGCGATCGCGCGAGTGCCGCCCTTGATGCTCTCCAGCCCGACCTGGGCGTAGACGGCGTTGTCGGAGTAGGTCGTCGCGGTCGCCAGCGAGGCCGAGCCGAGGTAGCTGTCCTCGTAGTTGTTGACCTCGAAGACTTCCTTGTCCTTCTTGCCGAAGGTGAAGACCTGTTTGCTCGATTCGTAGACCGAGTCCGGCGAGATCCCCTGCTCGAGCGCGGTCGCGAGGACGATCGGCTTGATCGAGGAGCCCGGCTGGCGGTGGCCGAGCGTCGCCAGGTTGAACGGCTGTTCCTCGAAGTCCGGGCCGGCGACCATCGCCTTGATCCCGGCGTTGCGATTGTCGATCACGACGACCGCGGCGGTCGGCGGCAGGCCGCTGAGGTAGGAGCCGACGACTTCTTCGGCCGCGCCCTGCAGGCGCAGGTCGAGCGTCGTCTTGACCTCGAGCCCGCCGAAGAAGGTCTTCGCGGCGCCGAAGCGGTCGACCAGCTGCTGGCGCAGCCAGGCGGTGAAGTACGGGGCCTCGGAGTCGAGCGTCGGCGGCTCGATCTCGCTCGGCGCGGGCAGCGCCTGCCGGCTCCCCTCCTGGCGCTGCTCGGCGGTGATGTAGCCCTGTTCGTACATCCGCTCGAGCACCAGGTTGCGCCGCGCCAGCGCGTTTTCGGGAAAGATCTTCGGGTCGTACAGCGAGGGCGAGGAGATGATCCCCGCCAGCAGCGCCGCCTCCCAGGGCTCGAGCACGGCCGCGCAGGGATCCACCTGGCCGCCGCAGCCCGGATGGGCCTCGCCGAAGAAGGTCTGCGCCGCGGCCTCGATCCCGTAGGCGCCCTCACCGAAGTAGATCGTGTTGAGGTACTCGGTGAGGATCTTGTCCTTGCTCCAGTGGTGCTCGAGCCGGTAGGCGAGCGCCGCCTCGCGGAACTTCTGGAAGACCGTGCGTTCGTTCTGCGCCTCGACCGCTTCTTTGACGAACTGCTCGGTGATCGTCGAGGCGCCCTGCGCGGCGCTGCGGCTGATGATGTCTTTGACCAGGGCGCGGCCGATGCCCTGGAAGTCGACCCCGTCGTGGTCGTAGTAGCGCGCGTCCTCGACCGAGACCACGGCGTTCTTCATGTTCGGCGAGATCTGCTCAGAGTCGAGCAGGATCTTGTTCTCGTTGCTGGTCAGGGTGCCGATCGGCTCGCCGGCGGAGTCGAAGACCTCGCTGTTCTGGGCCGCCTTGTACTGGGCGAAGTCGTAGATCGCCGGCAGGTCTTTGGAGACCGCGACGACCATCCCGAAGACGATCGAGACGATCGCGAGTACGCCGAGGCCGAGCAGAACGAAGAGGATGCGCAGCTTCTTCAGGCGTGGCTTAGTGCTTTGGCCAGCCACAGAGGAGGCGGCAGTTTAGCATTGCGCCCTTGAGCGGCTTCCGAGCAAACGTCCATATCTGATTCATCGTGCAGCGAGGAAGACGCGATCAATGAACTCGGATCTGACCTCAAACGCCGTCGACGTGCTGCCCGAGGGCAGGCTCGCCGAGCAGCTCGGCGGCGATCGCCCGCTGCGGGTCAAGCTCGGCATCGACCCGACGACCGCCGACATCCACCTCGGCCACACGGTCGTGCTCGAGAAGCTGCGCGAGTTCCAGGACGCCGGCCACACCGTGGTCCTGATCGTCGGCGACTTCACCGCCCGGGTCGGCGACCCGAGCGGCCGCTCGGCGCAGCGCCCGGTGCCCAGCGAGGAGGAGATCGAGGCCAACGCCGCGACCTACCAGGAGCAGGCCTTCAAGCTGCTCGACCGCGAGCGCACCGAGGTCCGCCGCAACAGCGAGTGGCTGCGGATGGCGCCCGAGGAGCTGCTCGGCCTGCTCGCCCGCACGACGGTCGCCCGCCTGCTCGAGCGCGACGATTTCCAGAAGCGGATGGCGGCCGCGCAGCCGGTCGCCGCGTTGGAGCTGCTCTACCCGCTGCTGCAGGGCTACGACTCGGTCGCGGTCGAGGCCGACGTCGAGCTGGGGGGGACCGACCAGAAGTTCAACCTGCTCTTCGGCCGCGACATCCAGGTCGCCTACGGCCAGAAGCCGCAGTCGATCCTGACCCTGCCGATCCTGGTCGGCACCGACGGCGTGCAGAAGATGAGCAAGTCGCTCGGCAACTACGTCGGCGTCACCGAGGCGCCGGAGGAGATGTTCGGCAAGCTGATGCGGATCCCCGACGAGGCGATGCCCGAGTACTTCCGCCTGCTGCTCGGCGCCGAGGTTCCCGGCGGCGCCCCCAACGAGGCCAAGCGCGAGCTCGGGCGCCGCATCGTCGCCCGCTTCCACGGCGAGGGCGCGGCGCGGGGGGCGGAGGAGCACTTCGACCGGCTCTTCGTCCGCCACGAGGCCCCCGAGCAGATCGAGGAGGTCGGGCTCGGCGCCTACCTCGGCGAGGACGGCGCCTCGGTCCACCTGCCGCTGCTGATGGCCGGCGCCTTCGAGATCAGCTCCAGCGAGGCGCGGCGCCTGCTGCGCCAGGGCGGCGTCAAGCTCGACGGCGAGCCGCTCCCGGGCGAGCCGCTCGACCTCGATCCGGCGGCCCTCGACGGGCGCGTCCTGCAGGTCGGCAAGCGGCGCTTCCGGCGCATGCGCGCCGGCGCCTGAGCGGGCACTAGGCAAAGCGCCGCCGCAGCGCTATACTGCTCGTCCCTCTGGGATTGCCCCTGTGGCGTCCCATGCGCAAACGACGGCGAAACCTGCCGAAGTCAGAGGCGCAGCGGTCTTTGAAAACTGAGCAGCGTGCACCCGCGGGCATTCGTGTCCGTGGGATGTTTGAGCCCGATCCACTCGACTCGTCAGCGTGTCGAGTGGTCTGATTTACCCGT